>JAABUP010003393.1_pt1 | contig 28206 bp, 22 predicted proteins | sample 5559201 | NCBI WGS metagenome assembly JAABUP01 (sample SAMN10711887, study PRJNA513373) | rock metagenome | isolation source: Antarctica rocks | place: Antarctica | reverse complement strand
GACCATGAGCCGCTTCTGGCTCGAACGCGAGGCCCAAGCCAGCGGCCATCGCCGTTACCGACGCTCCGCATAAACATCCGTCACTTCAAACCCTGTCGTGCGCCCCGATTGTCAAGGAGGCTTCGATCATCCACGAGAAGAAACCGGCGCGGGGGCTTTGGGCCTTAGTGGTACTGATGCCTTTCGTGTTCGGGGGCGGTGTCTTCGCCGGACGATTCTCCAGCCCGAAGGCTGCGCAGCCGATTCCAACTCCGCCACCGACCCCATCCGTGGATCGCATGGAAGACAACTTAAATAAGTCGATCAACCCGATATCGACGGCCGCTATTTACTGGTCTGAGCCCAAGGCCAGGCTTCGTGAACTCTGCGTCGGGGCTTCTGCTTATCTCCTCGATCGGAAGCATCTGATTGGGCCAGGGGAGATTGCCGCGATGTTGACTATCTGCGGCCGGGTCGAATGCGATTGGAGGGGGAAGGAGCAATGTGTGGGGGCCGACTTTGCGGTCGGTTTATATGCCGAGATGCTCCTCGAGGGAACCAAATCGGAAGACGCTATTAGAATCCTGGCGAACCTCCACCGTTTGAGGCCGAATGATCAGCCGAATCAGAGGGCGGCGAAGTGCGACGTGAGCAGGAGGGTAACATTCAACATACTAAAGAAGGGAAAAATGATCAGCGTGGAGAACTCATTAGATCAGCTTATGAGCATCGCCAATCTCGTCAAGGGTAACGAGGCCTTTTCGTACCATCGTCAGACGGACTAGCCCAGGAGACGGAGAAGGGGGCAGGAGCCGAGGATCGGTCTATCTTGGGGCTTGGCCATGAGTCCGTCGCCTAACCTGGCGCTGCAGCGGACCCCGCACCGCTGCGGCGTTTCTCCTTCGGCTCGTGGTTTACTCGGCGGTGCGGGTCCGCTGAGCTTTGTCGTTAGGCGGCAGAGGCGAGAGCTTCGCGATGCATCGACGAATCAGCGATCCGGGCCTCGCCCCTTTGGGTGAACCTCCACGTCTCGCTCCGTCGGCGGCAACCATCTGCCTATGGCTCGGCGTTGTCGGGATGTTCACCTGGCTTGTGCCGCTGATCGGGATGGCTGCGCCCGCCGTCGGGCTCGCGGCTGGGCTGCGGGGCTGGCGGGCGCCCGATCGGGCGAGGGCCCGCTTGGGGCTGGTTCTCTCATCGATTGCCCTCGCGATGGGCCTACTGATGCTCTACTGGTGCTCGCTCATCCACAACTTCGACCCCAACGACTGATTCCCGAGTCGCCGCGTAACCTGGCGCTGCAGCGGACCCCGGCCGCTGTCTATAGTATCATCAAGTCGGTGGCGGCCGGGTCCGCTGAGCTTGGTCGTTAGGCGGCTCCAAATCGCCCCGAAGCGATTCGTCTACCTGGACCCGTTCCGGCAGCGTATAATTGGGCCAAGGAGGCACACAATGCCAGCCGCCACACTTGCCCGTCCGACGACTTCGCGGCCTAGCCCAAGCCAGGCCCCCACGAACCAAGCTCAAGGCTCGCGCATGTACGCCATCGCGTTCGACATGGACACTGACACCCTCCAGAAGGCGTATCCCGGCTCTTCCTGTAACAACGCCTATGCTGAAATCCAGCGGGTGCTGTTTCGTCATGGCTTCTCCCGCCAGCAGGGCAGCGTCTACTTCGGCGATGCCACCGTCAACGCCGTCACTTGCGTCCTCGCTGCGATGGATCTTTCTCGGTCTTTGACCTGGTTCGCCAACTCAGTTCGCGACATACGCATGCTGCGAATCGAGGAACTGAACGACCTCCTGCCAGCGGTTCGGCAAGGTGCCCCCGGAGATCCAGCCTAACCTCGCGCTGCAGCGGACCCCGGCCACGGGCCGGGCGTGCCTCGTGTGGCCCTGTCGCCGAGCTGCGATTTCGGTTATCCCACGCTTATGCCGACCTCAGAATTCCTGGACATCGACCCGAGGATGCTCCACCTCCCGAGCAGCCGTCTGTCCGGTGCCGATCCCGTCAAGCTCCATGACCAGATGACACGCTTCGGGTCGAGTGTCGCCGGGATGCCGCCGGTGCTCGCCTATCGGGGCTCGGATGCGGCGATCATGATCTACGACGGGGTCACGCGGGCGACTCGCGTCGCCCGGTTGCTGCCAGGTCGGACGGTTCGAGTCGAGGTGATGCGGACCATCGCCAAGCCCGTCGGCCATCTGCCTCTGCTTGGAGACACGCTGCCATGACGAGCACAGAATTGAAGCGCGATATCCTGCGTGCGCTGTCCGAGTTGGTCGAGCACACCCCGGACATCCGATTCGGCCAACTCATCGCCAACCTGTCCGTCATCGCGCGGGGTCCGATGCCCGAAGCGGTCTGGGACATGGAGGATGACGAGTTGTTGGAGGCCGTAAAGAGTCACGTCGAGGATTTCGACCGGAACCACGCCGAAGTCGCCTAACCTCGCGCTGCAGCGGACCCCGGCCACGGGCCGCGCTCACTCTGATGTCGTAGCTCGTTGGTCCTTGGCCGGGTCCGCTGAGCTTCAACGTTAGGCGGCTCATGTGCAATTGATGCCGGTTCATAAAAACCAACGTCACAATTTTCACCCGTCCGACTCGTCCGTCAGCGCCCGGATGTATTCCAGGGCCTCCTCCAGCTCGCAGACGATGGCGCCGGGGACCCGTCCCCGGGAGTCGAGCTCGCGGAGGAGCATCAGGTCGTCGAACTCCTCGGACTGCCGGAGGCGGGCGCGGGCCCGGGCTCCGAGGGTCCCGTCGCGGTAGGCCAGGGCGTCCATGTGGAGGGCGATCAGGGTCTCGGTCCGCTCCGTGATCGTCCCTTCGAGGGCCTGGAGGCCGGCGAGGACGTGGTCGGACGGGTCGATCGCCTTGCCGACGTCGTGCAGGAGGGCGGCCAGGAGGAATTCCTCGTCGTACCCCCGCCCGTCGCGGGCCAGCTCGAAGACCTGGAGGCTGTGGTAGAGCGCGTCTCCCTTGGGGTGGTATTTCGGGCTCTGCTTGACCCCTTCGAGCGGCCGGAGCAGGAGGCGGTAGAGCTCGAAGCGGTCGACGTGGTCCTCGACGCGATCGACCTCGAACTCCAGGTCGATCTCGGGATCCTCGTCCTTCAGCGCGTCCTCCAGCTCGGCGATCGAGGCCCGCTCGATCGGCCCGCCGGTGATCGAGCTCTTGAAGACGTAGTGGACCTTGTCCTCGGGATAAAGGGTCAGCTCGTAGGGGAAGCGGTCGTCGACGTGGATGTGGGTGAAGACCCGCTCCTCGCCGTACTTGACGATCCGCTTCTTCTCGACCTCGTAGGGCAGGGCGTAGTCGTCGAGAGTGTCGGTGACGATCGCCTGGCTGTCGGAGATATTGCACGGTAAACACGGCAGAGAGCGGGTTGCCCAATGGGTTAGGAAAACAAGCGCTCCTCATTCCCCTTGCTGACTCTTTTCGCCACCAGACGAGACTATCGCCTCGTGCAAGCAATCGGTTTGGATCCGGCTTGACGTTCCGGTCGTTTTCGACGATCGTCCCTGACATTCTCTCGGACGGCTCCCACGCACACGGCCAAAGGCAGGGAACAATGAACGGCAAGTCAACGAGCCTGATGCTCTTGAATATGATCCTGGGAGCCATGCTCGTCTCAACCGGGGAGGCTGTTGCTGACCCCTTGTACACGGTCACCAACCTGGGAGATAGCTACACGCTCAATGCGGACGACACCGGCTACGTCAGCGCAGTCGTCGCCAGCGACGGAAGCCAGTATACCTTCGACAAATCGCCGGTTAAGAATATATACGAATTTAATTCTAGCCCGTATAGTGCTCATGGAGTGTATACTGTGCTCACTTTGCAGAATGGTTCGTACAAGGTGGGTTATGGCTCTGAACAAGCTTCCGGTGTGGGTTACTCGATTTACTACCCGATCTCCGGTGGATGGAGCCACGGCTGGGATACTCCGTATGGTTCTCCCGTCAATGATCTAAATTCACACGGACAATACGTTGGTTCGAGCACCGATTACTTGTCTGTGAATCCCAGCGCAACCTTCGCCGCCTTCTCCACCGAAACCGGCACAGTCCACGCTGGTCCTGCATCTCGTGGAGACAACCTCAACTACTACATCGCCCAAGGTCTTGGGATCGACCTCACGTCGGCGGTCAAGATCGACGACTTGGGTCAGATCATCGCCGGGGGCACGCTCAACGGCAAAGCCCACCCCTTCCTCCTGACCCCAAACGGCCAGCCCACCCCGGCACCCGAGCCATCGACGCTCGCCATCTTGGGCTTCACCGTTGTGGGGATTGGAATCCGATCCTGCCATCGTCACTTACGTCGATGGCGGGATGCTTCTCCGGTCTGACACTTAACAGGGCGGGCCTGGCGGCTCGCCTTGGCGACGAACGACGAAGGCCCGCCGCAAACGATCGGGTTGAGGCGGGCCTTTCTCGTTGGCTCGTGGAAGCTCGTCGCCTATTCAGGGGCGGCGGCCCGGCCCGATCCCTTCGGGCGACCCGTGATCTTGGGCGGTTTCACTCTAAAGCACCGGGTGAGCACGATTCGGACCGCCGAAAGAGTGTGAGCGAAAAAATCGCTCCTCGCCGTACTTGACGATCCGCTTCTTCTCGACCTCGTAGGGCAGGGCGTAGTCGTCGAGAGTGTCGGTGATGATCGCCTGGCTGTCGGAGAAGATGTGGATGTCGATGTCCGAGCCGTGCCGGACGTGGCCGGTCCAGACGCTCCCGATCAGCCGGGGGCGGAACCGGGCGAGCTTGCGCATCAGGCGGAGAGCCTCGACGCGCATCTCGCGGAGGTGGTCGAGCCGCTTCGGCCCCTCGTGGATCCGGGCCATCGCCTGGATCTGGTCGCGGATCTCCGCGTTGGAGGGGAGGTCGCCGGGGCGGAATCGGTATTCGAGCCCGAGCTGCTTGGCGGCCTTGCGCTTGGCGGTGAAGTACTCGGACTCGGTCCGATGGTACATGAGCTGGGCGGCGAGGAAGGCGATCTGCCGCCGGATCCGTTGGTCAGCCATGGGGAGGGGTGCGCCGATTGTGCCCATCAAGGCGGCGCGGGGCGTCCGACGCATCGGCCGGCGGAGAATTCCGCCCGGCCTCCAGGGCGTCGGTGGGGGTGATCCCACGCACAAACCTATCACCCCGGGGCGGCGGCGGTCAAGCCGGAGTCGGCCTTGCTTGCCCTCGGGGCGGGCCCTGGGGATAATCGAGGTCGAGATGACCGGGACCCGATCCCACCGGAGGGCATGACCGTGGCGAAGCCCGCGACCCTGATCGAAGCCCCGATCCCCCCTCTGGAGCCGGGCGACCACCTCACCCGCGATGAATTCGAACGCCGCTACGACGCGATGCCGGGGCTCAAGAAGGCGGAACTGATCGAAGGAGTCGTTTATCTGTCTTCACCGGTTCGCTGGGATCATCACGCCCGCCCTCATATCGATGTTTCCACCTGGCTCGGCGTCTATGCGGCCCATACCCCCGGAGTTCAAGTCGGCGATAACGGCTCGGTCCGGCTCGATGGCGGCAACATGCCCCAGCCCGACGTCGCCATGATGATCGACCCGGCCCTGGGCGGGCAGGCGGTCATCGGCGAGGACGACTACATTGAGGGGGCTCCGGAACTGGTCGTCGAGATCGCCGCCAGCACCGCGAGCATCGACCTGAACTCAAAGCTCAAGGTTTATCGACGCAACAAGGTCCGCGAGTACCTGGTCTGGCGGGTCCTCGACAACACCCTCGACTGGTTCGTCTTCGGCCAGGGCCAGTACGAGCGGCTCCAGCCCGGACCCGACGGGATCCACCGGAGCGAGGTCTTCCCCGGGCTCTGGCTCGATGCCACGGCGCTGGCGGCGTTTGACCTGGCCCGGGTCCTGGACGTCCTCGGGGTCGGGGTCGCCGGGCCCGACCACGGGGACTTCGTCGCCCGACTGGCTGGGCTGGCGGCCGGCTGAGTGGGCCCGGCGGATCAGAACCAGAGGGCCTTGTCGACCACGTTCAGGAGCGGCTCGCCCCGGGCAAACCGGCCGACGTTCTCGACGAGTGTCTCCAGGTGCCTCCGGGCGATCACGGGCGAATAGCCGGCGGTGTGGGGCGTCAGGATGACGTTGGGGAAGTCCCAGAGCGGATGGTCGGGCGGGAGCGGCTCGGACTCGAAGACGTCCAGCGCCGCGCCGGCGATCGAGCCGGCCCTGAGGGCGGCCACGAGGTCTCCGAGGACCACGATCGCCCCCCGGCCGATGTTGATCAGGTAGCCCGAGGGCTTCATCCGGGCGATGGTCGCCGCCCCGAACAGGCCGACGGTCTCGGGCGTGTGCGGGGCGGCGATGACGACGAAGTCGCTCGCCCCGAGGAGTCCGGGGAGTCCCTCCATCCCCGCGACGATGTCGACCCCCTCGGGCGGCCGGGTCCGGTCGGGGAAGCGGTCGACGGCCCGGACGGCCATCCCGAAGGCCAGGGCCCGGCGGGCGACCTCGGCGCCGATGGCCCCGAGGCCGACGACGCCCATCGTGGCGTCGGGCAGGAAGATCGTCGCCCGGTCCATCGCGTTGACCGTGCCCGGCCCCGCCGCGAAGCTGACCCGGGCCGACTCGCCGCCGGCCGGCTCGTAGCGATGCTCGGCCTGCCGACGGATGTAGGTGTGCAGGTTCCGGGCGAAGCAGAGGACGTAGCCCATCACCTGGTCGGCGATCACGTCGCCGAACAGGCCCCGCATGTTGGTCAGGGTGCAGGGGTGCTCCGCCAGCCCCGGGAACAGGTAATGCTCCAGGCTGACCGTGAACGACTGGACCCAGCGGAGCCGGTCGGCCCGGTCGAGGATCGCGGGCGTGACCTTGCCCAGGAACCCGTCGGCTCCCGGGATCGCGGCGAGGGCCTCGTCCGGGGTCGCCGCGTTGACCCACTCCGCCCCCGGCGCGGCCCTCCGGAGGGCGTCCAGGCGGTCGGCCTCGACGGCGGGGTGGATCACGAACTTCATGGGCGGGGGCCTCGGTTGGATCGGGGGCGATGATGCCCCCATCTTGCCAGGCCCGGGCTTTCGGAGCTATCGCCAGGCCGTTGGCGGTGCAATGGCCCCCTCTCCCCAACCCTCCCCAATACTGTTCGGCACAGGGTCATTGATAAACTCGGAGACCGGCCGAGGCAATTCCGCAGCCTCGTTGGGCCAAACAGCCTCGCTCAAACTCTGTGCCGAACAATATTGCAACCCTCCCCCGCGAGGGGGAGGGGGCTAGATGTCAAGATGTCAACTTACTTCGACTTCGGCGGGTCGATCCGGTAGACCCGCCCCGCGATGGCGACGGTGACCGGCTCCTCGAAGCTGAAGTACTGGTTCTGCTCGGCCGTCTGGTCGTGGGCGACCTTGAAGAACTCGTCGCTGAACTGCTCCAGGGCGACCGCCTTGGCCTCCTCCTCGGGCTTGACCTCGGAGTCGACCCAGCGGTCGGCCTTCCGGTAGAACGTCTTGGTCCCGAGGTTCCGGACGTTCCGCCCGGGGTCGCCGGCCCCGGCTTCGCCTGTGGCCGCGGCGGCCGGCTTGGCGGCATTCGGTGACTGGTTGAAGTTTTGCACTCCGGAGGCGCTGGAGCCGACGACGATCGGGGTCCGACGCCCGAGCGAGTGGTCGGTAAAGGGGTTGACAGTAGACCCAGGTCCCCCCGGTGCCGACTTGGCCACGGCCTGGTTCGAGTTGCCACCGCCGAACCCGGCGCCGCCGATGCCGGCGCCGCCGATGCCCCCGCCTGCCCCCGCGAACCCGCCCATGCCGCCCATCATCCCGCCCGGCTGGCCCGGCGAGGGCGCGGACAGGGCGTACTTGGCCCCCTCGAAGCTGTCGGCCTTGTTATAAAGCTGCTTCATCGACCGCTGCGCGACACCCGATTGACCCTGGACCTGGCGGAGGGCACCGAGATTCGAGGTGGCTCGTTGAAGGTTCTCGGCCGAGGCGTGGAGGTTGACCCGCTCATCGGCCAGGAACGAGGTGTAGGGGGTCAGCAGGCCGTACTTCTTGCTCAGGCTGACCAGCTCGTCGGTCAGCTCCTTGTTCGGGCCGTTCAGGTCGATCTGGTCGATGATGAACCCGACCCGGCGGACCGCCCAGAGCTTCTCGACGAAGTCGTAGCCCGAGCTCGACCCGGGCCCGGCCAGTTCGGCGGGGAACTCGAACGACCGCCGCTCGCCGCCGACCTTGCCCGAGAGCCGGACCGTGGCGTGGCCGCTCTGGCGATACCGGCCGACCCAGACGAGCTGGCCGCCTTCGAAGAGGTCGGGGACGTCGCGCGGGTAGGTCCGATTGACGTCCGTGCCGGACACCTCGACGGCGATCGAGGCGAAGGCCGGCCGGGTGATCTTGGAGTAGAACGCCCCGACGTGGGCCTCGATGTCTTCGTCGGGCCGGACGTACTCGCTGGTCCCGCCGTTGCCGCCGCTCAGGCGGTCGAGCAGCCGGGCGTTGACGTCGAAGCCGACGCCGAAGGAGAAGATCCGGGCGTGCGACTTGTTGCCGGCCCGGCCGTTCTCGGCGATCCTCAGCTCGTTGGTCTCGCCTGCGGTGGGGAGCCCGTCGGTCAGGAACAGGACGTAGTTGGGCCGCGAGTCGTCGGGGATCATCGCCAGGGCCGCCTTGAGGCCGCCGTCGATGTTGGTGGATCCCCCCTCGCGGATGTTGGCGACGAACTTCTCGGCCTCGGCGCGGGCGGTCGGGGAGTAGCGTTGGAGCTCGGGCTTGAACGCCTCGACCCGGTCGTCATAGGCGACGATGTTGAAGGTGTCGTCGTCGCGGAGGTTGTTCAGGACGAACTGGAGGGCGTTCCGGGCCTGCTCCAGCTTCTTGCCGGCCATCGAGCCCGACCGGTCGATCACGAAGACCACGGTCTTGGGGAGCGGTCGGGCATCGGTCGGCTTGACTTGCGGGCTGGCCAGGAGGAGGAAGTAGCCGTCCTCCCCGTCGCTCGGCCGGTAGCTCAGGACGGTCGCGCCCAGCGCCCCCTCGGCCACGGTGTAGACCAGGCGGAAGTCGCCGGTGGGGACCACGTCGCGGCGTTCCAGCGTGGCCTTGGCCTCGCGCTCGCCGGGCCGGGTGATCGAGGCGTCGTGGGTCGGGCAGTAGACCGACTTGATCGGGTCGCGGTTCTCGACCCGGAGCGTCAGCGCGAACTTGCCGATTGGCTTGGAGGCGTGCTTCTGGGTGGCCAGCGGGTAGGCGAACTCGACCACGTCGCGGTCGCGGCGGCAGAGCTGGGTGTAGCGGAGCGTGACCTTCCGGTCCTCCCCCGGCGGGATCGGGAAGACGCTGGCCCGGAACAACCCCCGGCCCATGTATTCGAGCAACGCCGGGTCACGCTTGCTCCGGACGATCTCCTCGTAGATCCGCCGGGCCTCGTCCTTGGGGAGCAACCGGCCGGGAAGCTCCTTGCCGTCGACCATCAGGACCAGGTTCTGCACGCCCGCGTCATCGGGCAGGGGGAACAGGTATTCCGCCTCGATCGTGGTCGAGCCGGGGTTGTGGAAGGTCTGGGCGACCTGGACCTCGGCCACCTGATCGCGGATCCGGGCGTCGACGGACATCTCGCGGATCTCGTACATCCGGCCCACCGGGGCCGGGATCCGGATGGAGTGGCGGTCGACGACCATCTGGCCCGGGGCCGGACGGCCAGGGATCAGGGCGACCAGGAGCCCCAGGGCCCACCAACCCAGTCTGCGCGGCATCATGACCGATCCTCCCCCGGTGCGGGCGCCGGGCGGCGCCCCCGTCCCTCTCCGTGACCCGCGCCGTTAGACGGGGATGCGGGCCACGCGGTTCCCGAAATCATTCGGCTCACGCCTCACCCATGATAACGATCGAGACGGCTCTTTCTTCGATCGAATCCGGAGATGGAAGCCCGCCATCCGGTTTGACGCGCGGGCCGGGGGGCTGCACAATCAGGGTGGTTCGCGTTCGGGACCGAGTTCCTGGCCGTTGGGGATCTGGAAAATGATGCTCTCGATCGAGGACGTCAAACAGTTCTTCCGGCTCCATCGGGCGTTGATGTTCTTCGTGAACCGGACGCTCCAGGTGATCGACAAGGAGGTCGCCACTCCCGAGGCCTACTCGAGCCTGCCCCCGACTTCCCGGATCAAGGTCCATCAGGCCCTCCTCGAACGCAGGGATCTGATCGACGCCTTCGTCGCCGAGAATCCGTTCGGGTTCGACGAGGACGACCGGGCGATCCTCCGGTCCTGGAACGACCTCGTGACGGGCAAGTTCTTCGCCTTCCGCCAGCTCCGGAAGCACATGATCTTCCTGACGACCGAGGAGCCAATGATCGCCTACGGCGTCGTCGCCCTCTTCGACCCGTTCGAGGCCCTGTTCGGGCCGGACCTCCCCCGGATGCTCGCCACGACCTTGCTTCCGTTCAAGGGGAGGATCGTCTATGACGGCCTGTTCACGGCGTACAGTATCACCTTCGGGGGGGGATACCGGCGAGGCTTGAACGAGAGTTACCAGGAGGCCAAGGAGCGGTTCGGCGTCGTCGAGTCGCTCCCGCCCCCCGCCCCCGAGCCGCGACCGACCCGGAAGAAAGCCGCGCCCGGGAAGCGGCCGACGGAGGCGAGCACGACCGGGGGCGACCCGACGATCCCCGAGGCGGTCCGCCCGGCTCACGGCAAGATCGTGGCCGTGACGGACGCCTTCAGTCACGAGCATCTCGATGACGAGTTCGCGGCCCTCTGCCGGAAGCTGGCGGGCGTCCTGGCCCGGAAGCGGCCCTCCCCGCTGACCCGGGGCAAGCCCGAGTCCTGGGCCGCCGGGATCGTCCGGGTCGTCGGCCGGGCCAACTTCATCGACGATCCCAGCCAGCCCCGTCCCCTCCGGATGTCCGAGATTGACGGGCGGATCGGCGTCTCGGAGGCCACCGGCTCGGCCAAGGCGACGGCGATCCGGAACCTGCTCGAGATCCACCCGCTCGACCCCCAATGGACGCTCCCCAGCCGGATGGACGACAACCCGATGATCTGGATGCTACAGGTCAACGGCTTATTCGTGGACATCCGGCATGCCCCGCGTGAGGTCCAGGAAATCGCCTTCAAGAAGGGGCTGATCCCCTACGTCCCCGCCGATCGCCAGGGCGGATCGGCTCGGGGCCGCTGACCGATCAGTCTGGTGGCTCAAAGTGAATCGCGCGAGTCCGGAAATGGCGGGGGTCGCTCATGGCCAAGAAGCAGGCGTCGAAACCAGAGACCAAATCCGAATTCCTCCGCAAGGCCCTCACCAGGAACCCGAATCTCGACCACCGCCAGCTCAACCAGCGATGGGCGAAGGCGGGGAACCCCGGGTCGATCAGCAGCCCCCTCTATTACAAGGTCAGAAGCGAGCTGGGGATCAAGACGGTCTGGAGCTGGGTCCGGATGCCGGAACCCGAGCCGAAGCGGTCCGAGGTTGCCGGGGCGGGCGGGACGAGGCCGACGGCCCCGATGACCCAGTTCAAGGTGACGCTCGGAGATTCGAAGCCCCCGATCTGGCGGCGGATCCAGGTGGGCGACTGTACCCTCGACCGGCTCCACGAGCACATCCAGACGGCCATGGGCTGGACGAACTCGCACATGCACCATTTCCGGATCGAAGGCAAGCACTACGGCGACCCGAGGCTCCTGGCCGAGACCTTCGGTGAGTTGAACTACGCCGACTCCACGACGACGAAGTTGAGCGACATCTTGCCCGAAGATGGTCGGCGATTCGGGTTCGAGTACGAATACGACTTCGGGGACGGCTGGCAGCACGAGATCCTCTTCGAGGGTCGCCACCCGGCCGATCCGGGGAAGCGGTATCCGCTCTGCCTGGAGGGGGCCCGGGCCTGCCCGCCCGAGGACGTGGGCGGCGTCTGGGGCTACGCCGATTTCCTCGAAGCGATCGGCGACCCGAAGAACGAGGCCCACCGGGAGCTGAAGGAGTGGATCGGCCGGAAGTTCGATCCCGAGGCGTTCAACCCGGTCGCGGCGACCAGGCGAATGAAGCAGGGCCTGCCGAGCTGGTAACCTGGCGGCCCGATCCCCGCCCCCTTATGATCGCGGGGTCGTCCGAGGCATCCGACGTCCGACCCGCCGAGGGGTTCCGATGGGCAACCATACGACTCGACGCGATTTCCTGGCCGTCTCCGCCACTCTGGCCGCCGCCGGCGGGGCGCTGCTCCCCCCGGAGGCCGGGGCCGCCCCCTCGCCGCCGGTCGGGCCGATCAAGGTGCTGGTCTGGGACGAGCGGCAGCCCGCCCAGAGGACGGCGTACACGGACTTTCTCGGCAACCAGATCGCCGGGCATCTCCGCTCCGAGCCGGGGCTCTCGGTCGAGTCCGTCGGCCTGGACGACCCGGGGCGCGGGCTCTCCCCTGGCACGCTCGGCGAGGCCCGGGTCCTGGTCTGGTGGGGCCACGTCCGGAACAAGGAGATCGAGCCGGAGGTCGGCCGGGCGATCGTCGATCGGATCAAGGCGGGAACCCTCGGCCTGATCGCGCTCCACTCGGCGCACTGGTCGACGCCCTTCGTCGAGGCGATGAACGAGCGGGCCCGCTCCGACGCCCTGAAGGCGTGGGGGCTCGGGGGCGACAAGGTCGAGATCCGGGAAATCCCCCCGCCCCAGCGCTACACCACCCCCAAGCCGGACGCCCGGGTCACGCCGTGCTCGACCGCCCGGAAGCTCCCCGTCGGCGTCACCCAGGTCGATCTCCACCTGCCGATCTGCTGCTTCCCGGCCTACGAGCACCACGGCAAGCCGAGTTTCCACAAGGTGCTCAAGCCCGACCACCCGATCGCCCAGGGGATCCCCCGCCACTTCGAGCTCCCGGAAACCGAGATGTACGACGAGCCCTTCCACGTTCCCGAGCCCGACGACGTGATCTTCGAGGAGCGCTGGACGCCCGGCCAATGGTTCCGGAGCGGGATGACCTGGAGCGTCGGTCGGGGCCAGGTGTTCTTTTACCGCCCGGGCCACGAGACTTACCCCGTCTACAAGCAATCGATCCCGCTCAAGATCGTGGCCAACGCCGTCCGGTGGGTCGCCCCGAAACCGACCTGATTGGGGAATCGGCCGCGATCTCCCAGAAAGGCGGTTAACGGGCCGAGTGACCGAGCGAAGATATCTCCGGGATCGTCGCCGAACCCGGGGGATCCGTCGGGCTGTTGGGTTCGTCCCGCGCCGGCTGGCTTCGTCTTGCCGACTTCCGCGCCGGTCATGCGTCTACCCCGGCCGGCCGATCGCCCAGATCGAACGCCGAACGAACCAAAGCCCCCGGGACTTGACGGCTTTGAAGACTCCGCTGGATCAGGTGAGCTGCGCCCGACTGCCGTCTTCGAGCCTTCTCGGACTGGCCGGGCTCCGGAGGTCCGAGGGGATCTTGGTTGTCCTGGATGGGGATTACGCCTGGGTCTTCTGGGATCCCGGCGCTGAACAGGTCCTTCGGGCGGTCCTGCCGATGCAAGGTGTCAGATTGTTCGAGCGGCGGGATGCGGCCTGGTATCACCCGGGCCGGCGGATCCCGAGCGTCGGGGTCCCGACCGTCGAGGAGGCCGTCTCGCTGGCCCGGGCCATCACGCCCGAGCCGTTCGTGGTGGAAGCCGCCGGGGGTGGCGCCCACCGGCCGGCCCGGCTCCGGCTGGCCCGTGACACCCGGTCTCGACCGACGTCGGCGGCCCTTTGCCCGCTCGACGAGCTCGGCCGGTGGGCCGACTCGGCGACCTCGGCGGAGCTGGAGGCGATCCGGGGGGCGATCTCGGGGGGCTCGGCCCTCCTCCTCGGCCGGTCGCTGCCCTTCCTGCCCGGGGCCGAGCGGTACTGGGGCCGGCGAGTCCTGGTCCCGATCGGCTTCGAGCCTCGCCCGGCACTCCCGGAGGAGGCCCTTTGCGAGGCGCTCGGGGCTTCGGCGGGGGAAGTCCTCCGGCTGGTCCCCGGACCCGAAGGTCCGTCCGCCGAGGCGATCCCGATCGAGGCATTCCGCCCGCTGACCCGCGCCGGGGTCCGGCTTGCCCTGGCGGAGAGCCGGCCGTCATGAATCGGATCCTCGAATACCTCTGGATCCCCGAAGACTCCGAGGGGAACCGGGACTCGCTGAGCTGGTCGGCCGCTGGCGACGCGGTCGAGCGGCCCGACGGCACGACCTTCGCGTTCGCCGCCGAGATCGCCCTGTTCCTCGAAGGGTACACGGCGGCCGGCCCCCTGATCCACTTCTCGGGCATCCTCTTCTTGCTCCAGCGGTTCGGAGCCCGGCTCGTGGAGCCCGAGGAGCCGGGGCTCGCGCGGTCCGGTCCGGGCCGCGAGTTGGTCCAGAAGTCCGACTCGCTGGCGATCGCGTTCGGCGAGGCCGGCCGGCCGCTCCGGAACGCCGGAGCCTTCTGCGCCTGGCTCTGCCGCGACGTCCCGCCGCTGGCCGACCCGCCAGACCTGACCGAACTCTGCCTCCGGCTCTCCAGCGGCCCGCTGATGTCGGAGCTGGCGGTCCGGCGGTGGGCGACGGCGCCACTGGGGTCCGAGCGGGAGTCGCCGACTCTGGGGGCGCTGGACTTCGAGATCCAGTTCCTCACCGCCTTGAAGCCGCTCTCGCCCGGGGAGGTCGAGTCGTGGCTCAGGCACGGCCGGGCGCCGCTGCCCGACCCCGGTGATCGGGTGGCCCAGGCGATCGGATCGCGCCGGCCGAGGACGCTGGAGGGAGCCCTGGCGGCGGTCGCGGCTCGGGAGCGTCTGGCCAGGGCCCTGCCGATGGTCGCGCAGCTCGTGGCCGCCCTGAGCCTGCCCCCCCGCCGGCTGGCCCATCGCGCCCTGCCGACCGGCGGCTACGCCGATCTGACGACCCGGGGTCGGCCCGAGCAGATCCTCCCCAGCCAGTTCGCCATCGACGACCTGGAGTTCCTCCGCCGGTTCGCCGAGAACGAGCTGCTCTACTTCCACCGCGAGGAGCCGCACGTCCCGGTGACCGAGGAGCTGGTCCTCCTGCTCGATCAGGGGGTCCGGACCTGGGGCCGGGTCCGGCATGCGCTGGCGGGGTCGGCCCTGGCCTTCGGCAAGCTGGCCGCCCGCCGGGGCCTGGCCTTGCTGGTCGGCTCGACCGGGACGCAGGGTCGGCTGTTCGACCCGCTCTCGGCCGACCCTGAGTCCCTGGGGGCGCTCTGGGAGTCGAGCGACCTGACGCCGAGCCCGAGCCTGGCGCTGGGGCGGATCCTGGAGGCTCGGCCCGGGGCGGCCCGCGACGTGGTGGTCCTGAGCCACCCCCGGAGCCTCGCCGAGCCCGACTTCGCGGACGCCGCCCGCCGGGCCGAGCCGGGGACCCGGGTCTTCTCCGTGGCGATCGACGAGCCGGGCACCGTCCAGTTCCGCGAGTGGCGGCGGGGCGGGTCGGTGAAGCTCGGCGACTTCCGGGTCGACTTCGCCCCGCCCCCGGCCGCCATCGGCCCGAGGTCCGGGCCCGGCGACCCCCGGGGTTGGAAGGGGGACGTCGAGCCGGTCGGCTTCCCGTTCCGGTTCGGCGTGGTCCACAGGATCGAGCGGCCCCTGTTCGACTTCGACCACGCCGGCCGCCGGCTCCTGCTCTGCACCCACCGGGGAACCCTCCACGCCTGGGAACTCGACGGCTCCCGCGCCGAGGTCCTGCCCCGGGGAATGGTCCAGGGGGAGGTCCTGGAGCAGGTCGAGGCGGTCCTCGGCGTGGCCGACGGCTTCGTGGTCGGCGGGCGGGTCGGCAAGTCGCTGGTGGCGATGCACTACGACTTCTCCGCCCGGTCCGGCCGGGCCCGGGTCCTGGGGCCTACTTTCGATGGCCAGTGGGACTGGTTCTACTCCCGGCCGACGCACATGACCGTAACCCGGGGGAAGACGTACAGCCGGGCCCTGGACCTGGCGACCGGCGAGGTCTTTCTCTCACGCGACGGCAAGGCCCGCCCCTCGATCCGGGCGATCCGGGCCTTCGAGATGGCCGCCAACCACGCCCTACCCCCGCCGAGGCTGGCCATCCGCGAGTCTCCGATGACGGAACCGGGGAAGGGGCAATCGGTCACTCTCGACCGGGCCCTCGGCCAGGTCAGCCTGTCGGGAGAGTCGCCGCCCTGGGAAGACTTCATCCCGACCTCCGACGGCCAGCCGATGCTCCGGGGCTGCTTCCTCGACCACGCCCAGCTCCGGGGGAACGTGCTGGCCCTGGTCGTCTCCGGGCCGGGCCGGACGACGGCGCTCCACCTGTTTCACGGCCCCTCGGGCGTCCCGACGCGCGAGCTGGCCCCGTCTTCCGGCGACCCCGGCGGCTTCATGCTCTCGGAGGACGGCCGCCTGATCGCCCGGCGGCTGGGTGAGCGCCAGATCGAGGTACGCGAGGTCGCCGGCGCCGGCCAACCCGTCTTCGTGACGGCCAAGGGGAAGGCCCACCCCGACCCCAAGGTGACCCTGGGCCGCTACGGGATGGTCATCCACCTCGGCAAGCATCTCAACCTGATCCGCTGGGACCGAGGCCGGCTCGACGCCTCGACGATAGCCGCCGGCTCGACCTGGAGCGAGTTCGAGGTGATTCCCTGGGCGATCGACCGCCCGGCCACCCGATCGACCCCCCGGCCCGCGATCCTGGACTACGACCCCCGCCGCTTCGTCGCCTGCGCCCGGGCCGAGCTGACCGCCGTGGTCGACGCCTTCGGCCAGATCGCCCTCTTCGACGCGGCCGACCGGCTGATCGCCATGGTCATCGCCTTCCGGGGGCAGGTCGCCGCCTGGCTGCCCGACGGGACCCGCTGCGGCCCCTGTCTCGGCCCCTCCCCCCTGATCGAAGGGCCGGCCACCCCCGGAGCCGCCGAGATCATCGGCCGGGCCCTCAAGGCGGCCTCGGACGCCCGGCCCGACCCGGGCCAGACGACGAAATCGCGCGGCTGATCCGACTCGATCGCGCGTCGCCGGTCTTGCCACCCCGCCGTCGACGGCCTGGCGAGGGCAAGGAGGGGTATCGGTCAGGATCGGTCGGACCCTGAACAAGAGGGATCAATCCCGAGCCTTTTCGTCCCGCTCGTAGGACAGCCGCCATCCCGGGCTCGTGACCGGTTCGTGTCCCGGCGGGTGCGGCTCGACGAGTCCCCCGTAGAGTTCCGGGCGGCGTGCGCGGAGGTAGCGACGACCGGGGGCGTCCGCCAGGGCGTCGGCCCTCAGGAGTCCGACCACCACATCGTCGCCCAGCTCGTGGCTCTCGGCGATCACCTCGCCGCTGGGGTCGAGGATCATGGCGAGCCCCGGCTTGATCGTGTCGTAGTCGCGGCCGATGTTGTTCGCGAAGACGACGAACACCCCGTTCTCCCACGCCCGAGCCGGTAGCCAGCGCATCAACCAGCCCCGCCCCTTGGGGCCTTGGAATTCCTGCCGCAGACGCGCGGGGTCGCGGTGGCGATCGTCCCAGAGCGACGGGTCCACCGGGCCGCGCCCTGGCATCAACGAGGGCGTGCAGCCGGTGACGTGCGGCATGACGATCACCTCGGCGCCGAGGAGGGCCGTCGCGCGGACGTTCTCGGGCAGGTTGTTGTCGTAGCAGATCAGGAAGCCCACCTTCACGCCGCGGATCTCGGCTACATGGTAGCCCCGCCCGGGGGTCAGGTGCGGGCTGATGAAGGGATGGAGCTTGTGGTAGCGGGTGAGGAACCCCTCCGGCCCGACCGCCATGTAGCTCTTGTAAAGCCGACCGTCGGGCTCGCGCTCGATCAGCCCGGCCATGACCACCAGGCCCGTCTCGCGAGCGACATCGATCAGGGCCTGGGTGGAAGGCCCGTCGGGGACGGGTTCCGCCAGGACGTTCAGCTCGTCGCGGGAGAGCGTCTGAAGATAGGTGTATGCCGTGATGCTGCATTCATGGAAGCAGATCATCTCCGCCCCCCGCGATGCCGCGAGGCGGGCGAGGTCTCGGATCCGGCCGAGGTTGTAGGGCTTGTCGCCGTCGCGATGCTCGAACTGCGCGGAGGCGACGCGGATGTCTCGCATAGCCGTGGCCTGCTCCGTCTTGTGGCGTGATCGTTTTGCCACGACTCGATCAATGACGCTGTACGGGAATCGCCGGAGGACGTCGAACCGATGCCGATCGTCGCAGACGGTCCACCACTCGGGCGAAGCGACGACGGCCCGCGACGCCACCTCGACGGCCGACGCGGCCTGGGGGCTGCGGCCCCGATATCAATCCAGGGCCACTTGATCATCCGCCTCGGTGACCGGCAGCCGGGCCACCTCCGCGCGGCCTTACCCGGTCCCGCCGTCCTTCCACCAGCGGATCCGGAAGGCGAGGTAGGTCGCCCCGTAGAGGATCACGGCCAGGACCGGGTAGAGCATCAGGAACGCCGCCCAGACCGGCAGGCCGAGGCCGGGGATCAGGGTGGGCCTGAGCGCCAGGTCGGCCGCGGCGGAGTCGCCGGCCGAGGGCATCGAGAGCTGGCTCGGCCTCATCGGGATGCTGAAGGCGGCCGAGTAGGGGCTGGTTATGGTCAGCGCCTCGATCTTCTCGTACGACATGTTGCCGACGCCTTCGAGGTACTTCCGGACCCCGACCGGGCCGACAAAGAGGGCCAGCAGGACCATGTACGTCACGACCATCGCCACCGACGTCTTGCGCGACAGGGCCGAGCAGAGCAGGCCGATCGTCGAGGTCGCCAGGCAGGTCGTCGCGATGATCGCCAGGAAGACCACGAGCGTCCAGAGCCGGTCGCGCAGCTCGGGGATCAGCAGGTAGGCCAGCAGGAGTTGCTCGGTCAGCAGGAACGTCAAAACCGTCGAGACCCGGAGCGCCGCCAGAAGCTTGGCGAAGACGATCTTGCCGGGCGTCAGCAAGGTCGTCAGCAGCAGGTTGAGCGTCTGACGCTCGCGCTCCTGAGTGATGCTCCCGGCCGAGAAGACCGGGCCCACCAGAAGGTTGAAGGTGAGGACATACGACACATAATAACCGGCGTTCTCGGGCCGGAGGAACAGCAGCGCGGCCATCAGCGGGATCGACAGGAGCATGCTGACCTGAATCACCACGCGGAGCATCAGCGTGCCCTGGCTGAAGATCTCGCTCCGGAGCTCCTTGTCGAGCACCGGGTTGGTCCCGTCGGGCATCAGGTCGGGGCGCTTGGCGGGGGCGAACAGCTTATCGGGGAACAGGTCGCGGTCGATGACCACGCCGATGGCGTACTTCATCTCCTGCTCCTCGTCGACGACCTCCTTGCCCCCGCTCCCGACGTCGGGCGGCCGGAGCAGGCGGCGGTTGACGACGATCACCACCACCGCCCAGATCGCCAGGCACCACGGCGGGAGCACCGCGATCGACACGAAGTCTCGGAGGACCACCTCCTTGGTCTGGGTCAGGGCCACGCAGACCACCGCCAGCGGGAGGATCACCAGGTAGCTGACCACCAGCGCCGAACTGGTCCGGTTGAAGTAGCTCGAACACGCCAGGCTCAACAGCCCGAACGTCCCCGCCGCCAGGATCAGGATCAGATAAGCCCGTGCAATCTCCGAGAGCAGGATCCCGCCCAGCAAGAAGCAGATGATCATTAATGGCAAACTGGAGAGGATCAAAATCACGAGATACGTCAGCGAACTCAGCAGCTTGCCCACCAGGATGCTCGTCGGGCTCAGCGGGCTGGCCAGGAGCATCTCATAGGTCTTCCGCTCCTTCTCCCCCGTGATGCTCCCGGCCGCGAAGCTCGGGGCCACCAGCGCGACCAGGAAGAACTGGCCGAGAAAGAAAATGTTGAACAGCCGCTGCGCCAAATCGGCGCTGACCAGCTTTCCCTCGGCCGGCCAGGCGAAGTAGACGACCATCCCCAGGAACGTGACGTACAGGAACTGGAGCAGGAACGACCGGCCGGACCGGAGGTTCACCAGCAGCTCGCGGATCAGGACGGGGTTGTCGCGGAAGATCATTGGTGGGACCGCATCTTATCAGTGGTCAGTGGTCAGTGGTCAGTGGTCAGTGGTCAGTGGTCAGTGGTCAGTGGTCAGTGGTCAGTGGTCAGTGATCGGCAAAGTCCGTTAACCAATCGGGCGACTTCCTCCGAACGCTCCATGAGACTTCGGCACGTTCCCTCGTTGATGTATTCGAGGCGCCTAGCAAGCTCAATCTGCGTTTGAACCTCTTGGAGCGAGCCGCGAGACATCGAGAGGAAGCGAAGGAAGTCTCGGGTCGTGGCTCGTCCTTGGCCTTCGGCAATATTGGATGGAATCGATACCGCAGCCCGGCGTAATTGATTGGTCAAGCCGAACATCTCGTGCGATGGGAACCTTTCGGTCGAGCGATAAATCGACTCGACCAAATCCATCGCTTTACTCCATGCGAGCAACTCACGAAAATTCCTGACCGCCATCAACGATAGCCTCGACTGCCCACTGCCCACTGCCCACTGCCCACTGCCCACTGCCCACTGCCCACTGCCCACTGCCCACTGCCCACTGCCCACTGCCCACTGCCCACTGCCCACTGCCCACTGCCCACTGCCCTCAATTGACGATGCCCTTGGTGATCATCATGAACACTTCTTCGAGGCTCAGGGCCTCCTCGGCGAAGGAGTGGACGCCGACGCCGTTGGACATCAGCCGGCCGAGGAGCCGGGCGAGGTCCTCGTCCTCGCCGTGGAACTCGGCGGTCAGGGTGTGGTCGTAGGTCTCGACCGACTTCACGCCCTCCTCGTCGCGCATGATCGAGGCCGCGCGATCAGTCGTCTCGTCGAGCACGCGGACCTTGAGGACCCGGTGGGACCGGAGCTGCTTCTGAATGTCCTGGATGCTCCCGGCGGCCAGGAGCTTGCCGCGCTCGATGATCCCGATCGAGGTGCAGAAATCGGCCAGTTCGGAGAGGATGTGGCTGGAGATGAGGATCGTCTTGCCCATCCCCCGAAGTTCCGTCAGCAACGCCTTCATCTCCAGCCGGGCGCGGGGGTCGAGGCCGGAGGCGGGCTCGTCGAGGATCAGGACGGGCGGGTCGTGGACCAGGGTCTTGGCCAGGCAGAGCCGCTGCTTCATCCCCTTGGACAGGCCGTTGACGTAGTCGTCGCGCTTGTGCGTGAGGTCGAGCAGTTCGAGGACCTGGCCGATGATCTTCTTGCGGTAGGCCCGGGGGATCTCGTAGGCGACGGCGAAGAAGTCGAGGAATTCCCAGACCTTCATGCCGTCATAGACGCCGAAGTCATCAGGCATGAAGCCGATGACCTTGCGGACGGCCATCGGGTCGTCGACGACGGAGTGGCCGCCGACCCGGCCCTCGCCCGAGGTCGGGCGGAGCAGGGTGGCCAGGAACCGGATGGTCGTGCTCTTGCCCGCGCCGTTGGGGCCGATGAAGCCGAAGACCTCGCCCTTGCCGATCGACAGGTTGAGGTCGTCGACGGCCACGAAGTCGCCGTATCGCTTGGTGAAGTGGTTCACCTCGATCATGGCCGGGGATTCTCCGGGGCGTTCGAGTTCGGGTCCGCCGGCAAGGCGGGTGGATCGGCGGGCGGGGCCACGGGCGTCGGGGCCGGGGCCGGGGCCGGGGCTGGGGCCGTTGGGACGATGGCCGAGGCGCCGCCGGGGATTGGCTGGATCACGTTCGCCCCGGGCGGCGGGCCGCCCCGGCGGGCCCGGCGCATCATCAGGGCGTTGGGGTCGACCGCCGGGGCGGGCGGCTCGGTCGGGAGCCGCTCGGAGCCGACGGCCAGGGCGAAGTAGCGGGGCGAGGCCGGGTCGGACACCGGTGACGGGCGGAGGTGGGCGACCACCAGGGTGAATCCGCGATGGCGGTCGACCGGCGGCTCGATCACCTGACCGGGCAGCGGCTTGCCCGACCAGGCGACCAGCCGGAGTTCGCCGACCTCCTCGGGTCGGTAGGCGACGGATCGAGACAGGATCAGGTCGAGGAACGGGCCGGGGTCGAGCTGCCCGGCCCCGAGGGTCGCCCTGGCCTCGACATCCGCCAAGGCTCCCAGCGGGACCTTGGCCCCGGCGGGGATGGCCCCGACCGCGATGGCTCGGAGCGTGGCGTCCTTCGGGTCCGCGGGGGCCGGGCGGAGCTCGACCACCCAGGCGTCATTGAGGTCGAGCCCGCTGTCGTTGGCGATGGTCCGGGGGCCTTCCCCCTCGGGCGAGAGCGTGACGGTCCCGGGGAGCCCCGCCATCTGCTCGGCCCGAAACAGGGCCAGGCTCCTGGGCTGGACCTGGAAGCCGGTCAGGGCCGGGAAGGGGAGAGTCTGGAAGCTCGACTGGGTGAAATCCTCGCCCCGGAACGACCGGCCGGTGGCCAGCGGGAGCGCCAGGGCCGTTGGGTCGTTGGGATAGGAGATCGAGAACTTGACCCGGCCGGTCGAGTAGACCGAGGCGAACCGGCTGAGGTGGCCCCGGGGATAGTCGCCGTGGGTCTCGATCAGGTCGATCTCGTCGCACGAAGAATCGAAGCCCACGTCGTAGGCGGCGGCGCGCTCGACGCCGATGGCGAAGGCCAGTGAGAGTGTCGGGACCACGACCCAGGCCCACTCGCGGCGGCCAAGCAGGTAGCGGCAGATCAGGTAGTTCAGCGGGACCAGGGTGAAGATATAAGCCAGGATCACCTTGAGGACGAACGCCTGGCCGGGGATCTCGATGCCCGAGGCCTTCTCCAGCTTCTCGCGACCGAGGGTGGGCAGGGCCGAGGAGTCGAGCCACTCGCCGACGGGGACCTCGTAGGCGGGCTCGCCCGGGTTGACGGTGGAAGTGATCATCGAGGTGGTGGTCGGCTGGCCGTCCTCGTCGACGGCCCGGCGGACCGGGGCGCCGAGGTCGCGCGAGAGGTAGCGGACGGACGTCAGGTCGGGGCCGGTCAGCGACTCGTAGCGCGGCGGGAGGAAGCCGCCGCCGACGGCGTTGGGCCGGATCTTCTCGACCATCCGGTCCTCGGGGCGTCGGAGGACGACCCGGCGGACCAGGGAGTCGAAGCCCGGCCAGCCGGCAAGGTCGGGGTCGGTCAGGCCGACCGCGAGCATCAGAACCCGCCCGCGCCCGACCTTCCACTCGACGCCCAGTGGCGGGTCGCCCGGGCCCCCCAAGGGGATGGCGGTCGCCCCCGGCCGGGGCTTCAGGTCGGCCACGAACAGCGGCTTTTTGGCCGTGGCCAGGATCGGGGCCGGGGGCCGGTAGCGGCGGCCGAAGCCCTCCCAGGCCTGTTGCCAGGGGATGTTCGAGGCCATCGGGTCGTCGGGGTCGACCGAGGCCGCCGGAGGCGGGTAGGCGTCGGAGAGCGGCTTGAGTTCGGCCCCGGACCGCATCACGTTCTCGCCGGTGGGATCGGCCGGCAAGTAGTCTTTCAGGAAGCTCTCGCGGAGCGGGGCGAAGCCCGGCCCGGCGCCGCCGACGATCACGAGCTGGCCGCCCCAGTGAAGCCAGTCGAGCATCGCCTGTTGCTGGCCGACGCCGAGCAGCTCGGGCGACAGGCCGTCCCAGACCACGTGGCTGATCGCCGACCAGGTCAGCGGGTGCGCCGAGAGCATCGGCTTGTCCGGGTCCAGCGGCAGGACCATCCGATAATAACGCTGCTTCTCCAGCAGGAGGGGGTCGTCCTTCTGCGCCGACGACGGCAGGGCCGCGCGGGATTGCGACCACCGGGCGTAGGGGTCGTTGGCGTTCTTGGAGAGGACCACGACCAACTGCTGGTGGGGCTCCAGGACTCGGAGCGAGGCCAGCCATTCCTCGTCCTGGCGGATCGCCTCGGGGCGGATCAGCTGGAAGCCGATCTCCTTGGGGATCGTCGGCAACAGGATCGGCAGGGTCAGGCGGGCCCTCTGCCCCTTGATCAGCCGGGCGTCGCGGCGGTAGATCATCTCGTGAGGCTGGTCGGCCAGCGCGACCGGTCGGGACTGGAGCGAGCCCTCGTAGTCGTCGTGGTTAGCCCTCAGCTCCAGGGCGGCCATCGACCAGTGGTTTGCCTTGAGGTACGGCAGGACGTCGTTGGGCAGGATCTGTGAACGAAAGAACTCGATCGGCGGGCGCTGCTTTTCCTTCTTCAGCTCTTCGAGCTTCTCCGGGTCGGTCAGGATCTTGGTGAACACGTCGGTCCCGCCGCCTTGACCGGACGCAACCGAGGCCGGCACCAGGGCCGCGACGGCGAGGATCAAGGCCAGGGCCCGGAGTCGGGGCGGGTTCTCGGGACGATTCACGTCGAGGGCCCTCGGGGGGCCCGGCATCGGGCCGGGCGTCTGGCGACGAGAGGACGCGATCGGGATCGGGCGAACCGGATCAGTCTAACGCGACCGGGCGACCCGGCGGAAGGGCCGACTCCTCGCGAATCCGAAAGAATTGGTCGAAAGCCCGCCTGACTCATCGACGGTCCCCCGAACGGATGGGGGCGGGCCGGCGAGGGCGGCTTGATCGGCTTCGAGCGAGGGCGTCGCGACTACCCGGCCGAGCCCAGGACGCACATCGCGTCGAGAACCCCGCCGAGCGTCGTCTCGAATTCAAGGCGCCCCGGGACGACCCGCGAGTCGAGCAAACAGGTTTAAATTCGCGAGAGTCGCCGAAGACCTTCGGAGGCTCGAAATGTCCCGAGCCCGAAGCTTTCCCGGGTTCGTCGTCGCTCACCTATTGATAAGGGAATTAATTGGCTTGATGATGATGGCGGACCGAAGGGGCGCGGGATGACCCGGGTCGGGCGGGGATCGGGGCGGTCGGGGACCGGCGGGGGCGAATGATGGCGCGGCGTCGAAGGGTGGCCCTGATCGTCGAGACTTCGAGCGCCTACGGGCGTCGGATCCTCCGAGGAGTCCGAAGATATGTCCACACGCATCAGTCGTGGTCGATCTTCCTGGAGCAGCGGTCGCTGACCAGCCGACCCCCGCAGTGGCTGGAAGACTGGGACGGCGACGGGATCATCTCCCGGACGACGACCAAGCAGCTCGCCGAGGCCGCCGAGCGGTCCGGGATCCCGCTGATCGACCTGACCGACCGCCACGGGACCTTCGGCCTCCCGCAGGTCTGGTCGGACGACCGGGCGATCGCCGAGCTGGGGGTCGAGCACCTCCGCGAGCGCGGCTTCCGCCATTTCGCCTTCTGCGGCTTCTCACGCGAGTCGTGGTCGACGCGGCGGCTGGCCGAGTTCGCCGCGATCGTCGAGCGGCTGGGCCACGATTGCGGGGCCTACGAGTCGCCCTGGTTCGGCAAGGATGCTCACCCCTGGGAGACCGAGCAGGGGCGGATCATGTCCTGGCTGGCGGCGCTGCCCAAGCCGGTCGGAATCATGACCTGCAACGATATCCGGGGTCAGCACGTCCTGGACGCCTGCAACCGGATGGACCTGGCGGTGCCCGAGGAGGTCGCCGTGATCGGGGTCGACGACGAGGAAGAGGTTTGCGAGCTCTGCGACCCGCCGCTTTCGAGCATCGTGCCCAACGCCGAACTGGTCGGCTACAAGGCGGCCGAGCTGCTCGACCGGCTGATGACCGGCGGCAAGACCGGGTCCCTCCAGCAGATCATCGCGCCGCTGGGGATCACGACCCGGCAGTCGACCGACGTCCTGGCCATCGACGACCCCGACGTCGCCGCCGCGGTCCGCTACATCCGCGAGCACGCCTGCCGGGGCGCCATCGTCGAGGACGTCCTGGGGCACGTCCCGGTCTCGCGGAGCATCCTCGAACGCCGGTTCCGCAAGGCCCTCGCCTGCTCGCCTCAGGCCCTGATCCGCCGGACCCAGCTCAAGCGGGTCAAGCAGCTCCTGGTCGACACCGACCTGCCCCTGGCCAAGATCAGCGAGCTGGCCGGATTCAAGCATCACGAACATATGTGCACTGTGTTCAAGCGTGAGGTCGGCGACTCACCCGGCGCCTACCGCCGCAAGGCCCAGAAATGAGCCCCGCCCGTCGGCCCGGGCCCTGCAAAGGGGATTAAGAAATTTCCGCCCGATTCCCTAGCCAGGCGGTCCCATCCCGGATACTATTGCGCGTAGATTCCACGAAATCCCGCATGATTCCGCATCGACTCGCACCGACCGGGGGGCAGCGGCCCTGCCACCTGGCCAGGGGCCGGATTTCGCGCCGGCCGCGCCACTTGAAAAGACACCCATTGCTCGGAGGATCATGCATGAGAGGGCACCAGAGGATCCTGTTCGCGACTCTGGCCTGCGGGCTGACCCTGGCCGCGGGCTGCGGCGGCGGCTCGTCCCCCACCGAGACGTCGGAGACGGTCGTCAAGTCTCAGGCGTCGGCCCGGTCGGATTGGGAGAAGGCCAAGGTCGAGGGGAAGGCCAAGGGCAGCGGCTCGGCGCAGCCAATCGGCCGCTCGGGATATCCCACCGGCCATTAACGGAGCGTCGCCCCTCCGGCACGTCAATTGCCTTAACTTCACGACGATCTCAATATCTTCATCATCCTATCTCGCTCGTCGCGGGGCCTCCGGGTGGACCGGATCGGGCCCCGCTCGGGGCGGCGGACCCTCGACGGAGGCCAGCCGACCCGGCGGGCCGTCGTCCCGATTGACCATTCCGCCATCTTCTGGAGAGCCCGTCATGAGTCCTGCGAAGCGTCGGGGTTTCACCCTGATTGAGCTGCTGGTGGTGATCGCGATCATCGCCGTCCTGATCGCCCTGCTCCTGCCGGCCGTGCAGGCCGCCCGCGAGGCCGCCCGCCGGTCCCAGTGCATCAACAACCTCAAGCAGATCGGCCTGGGTCTGCACAACTACCACCAGGGGATCGGCTCCTTCCCGATGGGGGTCTCCATGACCACCGCCGGGAATCCCAGCGGCACGTACACCTGGGGCCAGTTCAGCGCCCAGGGGCTCCTGCTCCCCTACCTGGAGCAGCAGGCCATGTACAACTCCTGCAATTTCAGCGTCCCGGTGGACGGCCCGGCCAACGGGTACAACACCAACTCCACGGTCAATCAGGCGATCATCAACAACTTCCTCTGCCCTTCCGACGGCAACGCCGGCAGGATCTCCGGGAATACCAACAGCTACTATCTGAGCTGCGGGACGACGGCGCAGAACCCCCCGAACGCCAATAACGGGAACCCGCCCCCTCCCTTCGGGTCGACCGGGCTGTTCGGTTGGCAGATCGCCTACTCGATCGCCAACGTCGTCGACGGGACCTCGAATACCGTCGCCGCCTCGGAGGGGTTGGTGGGGCTGAACAAAGTCAAAGGGAAGAACGCCTCCTATCTGATGGTGGCAGAGCCGACCTATGCTGACGCCTATCAGTCCCTTGCCGCCGGCGAGCAGCCCCCGGGCGCCGCGGTCACGGCCGCCCTCAACAAGTGCATCTCCAACTCCGGTAATTCGATCGGCAACACCCGCGGCCTCGCGTGGCTGAACGGCAACCCCAACTACACGATGTTCACGACGATCGTGCCGCCCAACTCCACCCAGTATGCGTTCGGCGGCTGCAAGTCCGGCGGCGGCGGCGTCGACCTGTCCGAGTACGTCAACGCCAACAGCAATCACTCCGGCGGCTGCAACGCGCTGATGGCCGACGGCAGCGTCAAGTTCATCAAGTCCACGATCAGTTGGACGACATGGTGGGCGCTGGGCACCAAGAGCAACGGCGAAGTCATCAGTTCCGATGCCTATTGATCCCAATGAGCCCGGGGCGGGCCCGATCCGAGGGTAGGATCCGCCCCGGCTTCGGCCATGATCGGAGTTCGGCGAGAGTTGCCATCTCAAGGTAGGCCGACGAAGACCGCCGGCCTCCGCATCAAGCCATGGTTGGGAACGCCGGAGCACGGATCGATTCGGTAGATGACAGCCCGGCGGAGTCTCCGGACAGAAGGCCGACGAGGTGACCAAGGAGGGACCACGGCCGGCATTCCCCGGGTGGTGGGGTAGGACCCGCCAGTTGGCCCTAGTTTTGCTGGCTTCGGCGGCCCTCGGCGCGGCCGGCTGGCTGGCGGGCCCGAAGGCCGAGGCGATGGTCGGTCTCCGACTCGCCGAGCGGGCCCTCACCGCGGGCCGGCTCGACGAGGCCGAGGCCCGGCTCCTCCTCCTGATCGGTGAGAAGCCCGGTCGGACCCATCCCCGGCTCCTCCTGGTCCAGGTCGCCCGCCGCCGGGGCCGGATCACCGAGGCCGAGGAGGTCCTGCAACGCGCCGTCGAACTTGGGCTCTCGATCGAGGATGGCCGGCGCGAGCACGTCCTGCTCGCGGCCGGGCACGACTTCCCCGGTGCCGAGCCGTCTCTCCGGCGGATGCTCAAAGATCACCCCGGCGACTCCGAGGTCCGGCGGGCCTTAACCGAGGGATACGCCCGGGCCGATCGAGGGAGGGAAGCGGCCCTCCTCGGCCACGCCCGAG
>JAABUP010003392.1_pt1 | contig 28206 bp, 19 predicted proteins | sample 5559201 | NCBI WGS metagenome assembly JAABUP01 (sample SAMN10711887, study PRJNA513373) | rock metagenome | isolation source: Antarctica rocks | place: Antarctica | reverse complement strand
CGGCCACAGACGGAGCGTCGTGAATGTCGACGGCGAAGGTGCGGATTCGAGGGCGATGCGCAGGGCGACGAGGGGGGCGTGCGGGGGGAAGAGGGTGAGGGCGTGCCAGTGGGGAGAGGGGGTCGGGGTGGAGATTGTTAGGGTCGTGAGGGAGGGGGTTAGGGAGAGGAGGGGGGGGAAGGGGTTTGGGTGGGGGGGTGAGGATGGGGGTTGTGGGTGGTGGGTGGTTGCTGAGGTCGAGGTCGAGGTTGGGGTTGTGGAGGAGATGGTGATGGTGAGGTGTGTGCAGTGTTGGCCTATCGATTGCAGCGCGGTGATGTTGGCTGGTGTTGTGGTGAGACTTCTGTTCGGGTAGACAGCGACGTCGTAGTGAAGTGTGGAGAATATGTCGGGGAGTCTTTGGTCTGCCCATTCCTGCGTCGATCTGGAGACTAGACGTATTTGGAGAAGATCGGTTGCGTTGAGGAAGCTGAGGAGGGTGTCTGCTGGATGGTCATGTGTGAAAGAGGGATGGTGGAAGCGGATGTTCATCGGAATCGGGTGAGATGAGCGTTCGAGAAGGTCTTCGAGGAGTGAGATGTTTGGTTCGCGAGATCTGAACATCTTGCAGCTGTCAATTGGATTGACCCGTAAAGCCAGCTGTGATTATAGCTCTGAGTGAGAAGGCGTGTGAGCTTTTGATGGCGATTCGGTAGATACAAGAGTGACCGCAACAGTGAATGCGTAACATATGCCCCACGTATCTCATTGTTCTCTTAATGCGTGCCTGGACAGAGTGCGAGATCACCTTCATTGGACGAACTCTTGATAGAAACGCCGAGATGCCATGCTTCAGATCCGTCTAATGCTTATTTTGAAATTCCTGCGAAAAGATGCGCTGCCAAACATCAAACCATTTCTGTTGATGTGGAGAAAGAGGTTTCCCAGGGTTACGGAAAGAGCGAGACATGATTTCTTTCACACGTAGACGTAAGGTCTTAAGTGCCAGCATCACTTTCCAATCATTTAGGGAAAACCGAATGCGGTTGCCGTCGATGATTACAACACCAGCATACATCTGGGGAAGTTAGCTACAGACCCCCGAGATGCTGGAGTTGTCAATGCTGGAGCTGTCTGACTTGCCTTGAACTCTGCCTCCCCACATAATAAAGCAATGGCAAAGTCCTCTGCGGCACTAGTCTCATGTGCGTTGTAAAATCTGTATTTGGTCAGCCATAACAAGTGTATCGCAAGAGTTGTCAACACTGACTTATTACTGGATTGCATGATGTGGTAGAATGATAGCCATTTAAGAGAAGTGTGCCTCTTGTTGACCGACGTTGGGTGTAAGCTGACAGACTGATTGTTCGCTATGTTCCTCCATCCCTTGCCGTCGCGAATCAGAAGCTTGGGGTAGAAGCTCCAAGCAATGACAGAATCGACGATTAGATCATTTTCGTTGTTAGTGTTAGCAGAATCGGGTAAAACGAAAAAGTGCCGTTGCCGCGAAGAGAATCGTGCTCTGTCCTACATCAGCTCAGTCAAATACTTTCGTATAAGGACTCCCACCGTTGCAAAGAGTTTTTCTCTGCTTCATCAAGTGTCAAAAATCCAGCGTCAACAATAGACACCAAAAGCTGAAGCTTCAAGTCTTCGATGTTCGCCAAGGTCTGCGGACTGAGGGAATTCTTTCGACAAAACTGATACTCAGACGCCACAGGGCTGCCACATACGCGTCTCCAAGCGGAATATGCATTATAGACCGTAAGAAGATCAGAGTCACCTAATTCATTAGCAATGAACGAGGTTTAGCGTAGAGGAACTGACCTTTCTTGAACGCGAGTCGCGCCAAGTCTGCTTGTGATCGAGCCCCTATAGGCGCAGAAAAAGGTGACTTTGACGACAGGATGGCCGCGACAGTGAGTGTAACATCCAAGCAGTTAAAGATACCCCCCAACAAGATTGACTTGCCTAGGAACACATCTAGCGGGAGTTTAGCTAGCTGTCTTCCCAATGGCGTCAGCTCTTCTGCAGCAGTAAGGGCTTTGACATCCACGAGAGCGTCTATCGCTCGGCGAATATTCTTCGGTAACGGAGGATCAATGGCCTCCAATAGCGTTTGTTCGATGCCACCCAGTTTGCAAATCTTTACCCTCAACACAAGATCTTGTAGGGAAAGTCGGAGCATCTCAGGAGTTTGTTGCTCGGCCATCTGCAATGTCATCAACACGTACTCTGAATAGGGTGTGAACAAGTTGGAGAAACACTTACTTGGCTGTCATGCCGAAATTTGGTAAAGAGATGAAAACAAAGTCCCTTCTGTACACGACCAGCCCTACCGCGTCGTTGTTTGGCATTGGCTCGAGATATGAACGACTCGATCAATTTGGAAAGTTGTCGTCGCTCATCGAATCTTGCAAGCCAGTCAGCTACTTACACCTCTTAGACCGACACAGATCGAAGACCTACCTCATTTCCTTATGTTTACCGGTGTCGACCACGCAAGTGACATCGGGTATGGTGATACCTGTTTCAGCGATATTCGTAGCCAACACTATCTTCCTCACACCTCGGGGTGGTATCTGAAAGGCTCGCTCTTGCTCTTCACTTGCTATGGTCGAATGGAGCGGATAGATGTACCACCCTTGAGAAAACGAAGGATGGCCTGAAAGTAGATCGTTCAATCGTCGAATCTCTGCAATACCGGGAAGGAAAACCAAGATGGCCTTGCTGTAACTGGTGTATTTGGCATCATGAGCGATTTTCTCGAGGAGTAGCAGGATAAGATTGTAATCAATGCGATATTCGTCAAGATGGGCGAGTGTATTGCGTGTATTCACACCGTATGCGCGGAGATTTCTGGCAGCTTCAGACTTTGTGTTCTGGTCCGAACTTTCCTCTACTTCAGCGTCGTCGATATCATCCATATGATCTTTCTGTGGCCTTCCGTGATCAAGGGTATAGTTGGTTAACTCGACAGCATCTTCCAAAAACCTTGTCTCGACGGGAAACGTTCGGCCTGGCACAGTGAGAACTGGTGCACTATCCAGATAGGCTGAAAAGCGCGCTGCATCGACCGTAGCTGACATTAGTATGACCTTCAAATCTGGCCGTCTTACCATCAACTTCCGGAGAATGATCAATAGAAAATCACTGTCGATGCTCCGCTCATGGACCTCGTCAAGCACCAAATGTGTGATGAAGTCAAGATCGTCCGAGCTTTCCATCAGACGCATAACAATACCTGTGGTGGCATAGATCAGGCGTGTTTGGCTTGTGATCTGGCTCTCTAATCGTATAGCGTAGCCGACCATGGATCTAGATGTTCCCAGATCATTCTTCCGCTCCCCCAGCTCTTCACTTACTCGCCGCGCCAGGGAAATTGCCGATATTCGACGAGGTTCTGTACAATATATCTTGCAAAGGCGGCCATGAGACAATTCATTTTCGAGGATGAATGCCGGAACCTGAGTGCTCTTGCCGCATCCCGTTTCTCCGCAAATAATAACCACCTGCTCGCGTCCAATTGTCTTCAAAACCTCGTCTTTGAAGGCCCACATGGGTAGATGCATTCGAGTTGTCAGCATATGCTGATAAGACGCTGTGGAGACTTTCTGCATCCACATGGCCTTCACATTGGCGGAATCCGCAATTTCGCGGCCGATCGGATCACTGGGACGTTCTTCAGTAATAAGATTGGCACCTTTGACATTGGCGTTGCGTTTCTTGAATCCATCGATCAGGACAACCCCGTCTTCGTCGTCTCTTGCCGTTTTCTCTCGCACCATATTACGGAGCTTACTTATTGTCCCTCGATCAGCCATATCAACCTGTTCTTTCTTGGCCTCCGCAAATTCAAACCAAAGTTCCCTCCAAACGGAGGGCAACCTGAGATATGCCTTCTCTTCTCTTGGAGAAGACGCAAATAAGAGAAAGAGCGAAGCTGTAGAGATGTATGCTTCGGATTGTGCAGTATCAGGCGTGGATATTGAAGTCATTGTAACGGCGACCGAACGGTCATCCGATATGCAGGAGAGTGTGGGCAACGACGAACTTGGGGAAATATCCTGCTCCTTTGACCAAGTAATTGTGATGGAATGACGATTAGCGAAAGTTGAGGACGAAATGACTTTGTAAGCTACTCGGGCTTCAGAGTCTCTAAAGCCACAGACCCACGTTGTCAGCACCTTGTTGAGATTTGAGTTGTTAAAGTAATTAGATTTCTGAAGACTGTGTCATACCTGGCTCTACAAGCATCTTCGAGGATCCGTCTAGGACTCATTCCAGTCCACTTGCCAAAATCTCGAATGGTAAGATTGATGCCTCCTGCATCCTGGACGGCCATGCTTGTAAGACCTGTCTTGGCATCGGTATTACTCTCTGGCAGACTCTCAAAAAAGTCTGCTACAAGGTCATCGTCGTCCTCGTATCGTGATTCCTCGACGGGCATAGCGCTGTCCTTTTCTGGCTGGAAGGCAGTGCCTTCATTCACAGTGTGCTCTTCGGCGTTGCATACACGAAATTCCAGGCCCCTATCATCAAGTTGGAGCCTTCTTCGCTGGGCCCTATCTTGTGCAAGCGAGTTTCTTAAGCCGATCCACTGTCCTTCGGCTTCATACGAATCAAAGAGAACATCTTTCTCTATCTTCGCTAATTTGCGGACAAGTTTGGCTATTTCGGGGGAACTACTTTTCTCGTCGCCGAAAGTCTTAGGTTTCTTACCCTTGGGTTTCCCACCCTTTGTAGAGTCTCCGGTCGCCACATCCGGACTCAGCTCATACAAGCTGGATTTTGCGGACAGCCATGTAGGTAAAAGCTCATCTGGTTCTAGATCCCCTTCAGACTCGGTCAAATGATCATGCGGAGCTGGTGAGTCAAATGACTGTGCAGAAGTGCCGTCAATTTCGGACTTCTCTGGACTGGAAGAAACTTCCGTGACTGGGGTGGTCGTCCCCGAGGGTTGAGGGGTATTTTGTAATGAGTCTAGACTTGTAAGCTATGAATAGCCCACAATATGCTGAGGTTCACGAGCTTTGCAGCACTCGGTGAATCAACGGGGCAATAAATCCATCTCACCTGCTCTTGACCTTATACTCAAGGTTTCTGGCCCATTAGACTGCTTCAGAAGTGTCACTTTTCTGCGGTTCTCGTAAGCAGGCAATTCGTTTTGATTACAATTTAGGGCTAGCCAATCTAGAGACTCCTCTAAGCCCCAAATAGTATCCTTAACCGCCCCCTTCATCGACAGAACGTGCGTTGACAGCTGATCTAGTAGGGTGTGTACGACTTGTTGAACCCTATCCTCAGAAAAATCGAGTGCGAGTAATGTCCGTTGCAGTGTCCATAGTCGCACACTGCTTTCCTCTTCATTCGGAGGATGGGTCTTTGCTGTATGCTCTTGATCCGACCTAAAAGCACCATTCACCTCCTCCCGCCGAGTAAGATCAGCTATCTCTTCTAAAGCTTCTGGTGGAAGCCACTGTCTTATATGGAGACGCTCTGTCTGTCCTCGAAGCACACGACGCTCTGTCTGCAGTCGCGTCACTTGACGCGCAGACTCTCTTTTGCACTTTGACGCATATTTCTCTACCAGAACCTGTAGCTCCGACTCTTCAAGCTGCTTCTCAAATTCATCTGGACTAAGCTGATGGAGCTCCTTCGGGCCCTCTACCGGCCCAGTCTCCCTGACAAGGTCAGTGTTGGTTTCAGTAGAGGTTAGCGGTGTGATAGAGCCATCAATTTCTGACGCGATTGCCAGATCAGTATTCTTGGGCTTCGAAGCTATTGATATCGTTGCAAAGCCTCTGGCAGGATTGGAGGACGGCTTCTTCTTTTTTTTGTTCGGCGCCATTAGTCGTTCTAGGAACCAATGAAGAACATCGATGTTTCAATTAATAGCTTTAGACGTGAATCAAGTTCATGATAGCATCAAAAGCAACGTGCAAGTGGGCAGCGTTGTCACTATCATAAAAGGTTCTTCAAACAATTTTGTCATCCATTTCGGTATATGCCGCGTCACAAAAATAACGACTTCATTTTTAAAAAAAGGCACGACACAGAAGAAGAGACACTACTTCGCACATGAACCTGGTAGGTCAAGCTTTGGAGGTTTGCAGAAATGGAGGAGGCCAAGAGTAATGGGGTGAAGAGCATAGACCTGGGAGCTTTGCGCGTCTCGATAATATCAAGCTCGACGTCGCATCGTGGTGCAGAACTGCATGCATTGGAGGAGAGGCTCGCAAATACAGGCAAGCGTCCTCCCGCCGGAGGGCCAGACTTGGGATCGGGTAGTCGGCTGATGAGTGCGCCTTAGAAATTCATGGGGACTCATTAGAAAATCTCCTCGGCATCCTCTTCAATACCTACTCCTTATACAATGATCGTTCTTCCCGGCAGGCTGTGCAGAGTTGTCTGCGAACAATATTTTCAAATCCTTCGGGCCAAGAACATCTTGCAGCCTTCGTACAAATCCTGAAAGCAGAAGCTTCAAAGCCAGGCATTGCTCCTACCAATGCATTCGTTCTGGTGGAATGGTGCTCTCTGCTCCTGCTACAGATTTCGAAGGCAGTAGAGCTATGGAAACGGTGTGGGCTCGATGTCATTACAGCGGAGGCGCAAGCACTTGAGCTATGCGTAGGGTCTGCCGTCAGGGATAGTGTGAAACATTCCGCATTGGTTGTCACGCGCCGCGGCCTTCGAAAGATATTCTCTTCAGAAGCTATCGGCAACCAGTCGATCATGTTGGTTGTCAATAATCTGACCACAAAGGGTGCGTCTTCGAATGCTAGGAATGCGGTCCTCCTGGGAGTGGTAGCTGGAGTTTGTGCACGGCTTCCTAGCCGGAAACGCGCTCTAGAAGGGCTCAAGGAATCATATTTTACGTTCTACGTAAGAGAGCTTATTGGGTCACGGACGGTCGTACCACAGCACCTCGCGACGGGCTTGCACGATTTCTTTTCGTCGTTCATGACCCGGGAGGATCTACAATCAGAGATTGTGCCCTCACTTGAGAAAGCACTCTTGAGAGCTCCAGAAATTATACTAAACGATCTTATATCACCTCTGATTCGCTCAACCGCCGTTGGCATCGATCTTTCGGAGATATTGTTCACCAATCTCTTAAAGCCTTTGCTAGCGAACATCAAGTCCACGAACGCAACAATACGAAATGGTTCCACCAATGCCTTCGGTACTGTGGCATCCCGTTGCCACAATGATGCACTACTCGAGAGGATTGCAGAGGAAGTCTTGCTACCACTGAAGCAATCCAAGGTCACAGCTGCTGAGCAACGGCAGTTGCATGCACGGATGCTATCGCTCACACCAAGTTCAGAGGCAGTCTCTCAGCAGATCCCCAAAGGCCTGGCTCCGGTAACAAACAAGGAACCTAATGAGCCTGCACTTGGTGCTGAGATAGCAGCAATGATCAAGCACCTCGCTTTTGGTATGTCACTAGGTTTAGAACTAGACAAGTCTGTCATCGATGCGTTTAATAAAGGACTCAACGACAAGAGGGCACCTGTCCGGAAACTTTGGGCGTTGGGGACTGGAGACCTCCTCTGGAGTTTCAGCGACGAACAAATTAACACACAGTGTGTTGCTGCCTTCGTTGAAGCGACTATTGGTAATCTTCTAGCCATATTCAACGAGATTGTTGAAAATCCACTGCCGGCAGCTCAAAGTGGCCTTGCTGCAGCTGCATATGTGTTTACTGCGCTCTCAGAATCAAAATTCAAGGCAATGAATAGCGAGAAGGTTACAGCGACGCTGAAGAAAGCCACTATTCTGCACAAAGCTCTAACATTTGAGCCAAAGCCCTCGTTCTTGCTCAATCATAGGATTTATTCAAAGCTGACTTTGAAGGAAGACTCCATTTGGGCGGTTCGCGCACTTGCAACTGTGTCGAAAGGTCTGGCTCCGGGTGACGCAACATCTACCAGAGGAGACGCGTGGGCACAAGCCTTCTTGTATCTCATCACATCCCTGACTGTTCAACCCAGTGTTCGGCGGGATGCCACACACCTCCTGGCAGAAGCTTATGTTGCGGAACCTGCTACAATCTCGAAAGTCGTTGTGGAGGGTATATGGCGTTGGAGACAGCGCATCGAGAATGCCGACAGAGACTCAGCGGCAATGACAGCAAGAACTGGCAACAGCAAACTATACCTAGCCATTCGTTCCATCTGCTTGCCACCCGGTGTAGTCAAGGAGCTGGGTGCCAAGGTTGATTCTGAGGTCTTGAAGAACCAGCTAGTCGATATGCTAGTTCTATGCCGGCCGGAGATTCTACCTTGCGTTGACTGGATTGGATTTGCACTTAGGGCTGGCGTAGACCCCGGAGCGCTAGCCCAGGAGAAGTCAGCAAGATGTTTGAACGTGATTAATGGTTTTACTATGGTACGTGATTGAGTTGGAAGTTCAATGGCGCCTTTTGATGAAGATATACCCTCTAACCAGGTTTTCGGCAGAATGCGCGATATGATTCAGAGACTGTGAAGCGCGCAGCATACAACGCTGCCGCCGAAATGGCGTTTGTGGCCCCGGAAGTCATCACACCTTTAGTCATCAAGCAGGTCAGAGAGGATCTTAATCCAGATCAGCTGAGTAGTATAGGGCCTACGGAGGCAGCCATTGCTCGCACTCCCGAAGGTACAGCTTTCATCGACGTCTTAGCTTCAAAAGGGCAGAATCAGCGTCCCGACAGGAATGCCAAAGACTACGACACGCTCAAATGGGAAGAAGAACTTCGGACCCAGCTAGCTCAAAAGAAAGGCCAACAGAAGAAGCTCACGGCTGATCAACAAGCGGGAGTCAATGCGCAGTTGATGAAGGAAGCTAGCATTCGACAAAATGTCCACAGTGTCGAAGCTAAGTTGAGTAGGGGAATCGGAATCATCCGAAGTCTGGCGACAGGACCACCCACCGAAGCGGAGTTGTGGATGAACCCGGCAGTTCATAGTTTACTGGATGTCATCTCAGCAGGGGCAGGTCTGCTCGTTGGAGACGCTGCAGCCGCCGCATATCTAGACTGTGCTCAACGTATATCTCCGCGTTTGGGCACCATCAGGTCTTTCATTGGCGTAGCCACTTTGCGTGCTTTCGGAACTTCACATCTGCCGCACGAATTGGAAGAAGAGCCACTTAGTGGTATGTCGCCGAGAAGTTCTGTTTCTACTGCTCCACGTCACTGACCCTCTTGCAGACTTGGTCACTAGGGTTCTCTATCGTCTCAGGTTCACCAGCGAGCAGAGACCATTTGATACTGTTTCTTTGAGCTATATTCTCCCACTGGTCTTTGTGGTGTTACGAAACGGAGGCATAGATCGGTCAGGCGAAGACGCCGATGAGCAGGTAGTCCTCGCATTGGAATTCCTCTCGGTACACACTGATGCTTGTAAGTTCACTCATTCTGGAATTGAAGAGCTGTTATCGATGCTTTCTTAGGCTCCGACATCCGCCTGCCGCGAGGAGAGATACTTTCCACCCTGATTCTGGCGATGGAAAACTTTACGCAGCACTACAAAATCATCAAGGACTGTCTCCTCGACTTTTGTAGATGTATCGCTGCTACTATCACACGACCGGAGATCGATTTGTTAGTTGGTGGTACCATTGTGTCTCAAGTGCCGGTCCGGACTTCTGTCCTGCAAGCCATTGCTACCGAGATCGACTTGACCGACCTTGACTTCTCCGAAGAGATCTGGCTTGCGTATCATGATGATGTTGACGAAAACATCGAGTTGGCTCGAGCAATTTGGGACGAGAACGGACTTGAGATCGAAAAGGATTCGGCATCAAAAACACTGCCTTATCTTGAGAGCACGGACAAACATTTACGAAGAGCAGCAGCTCGAGCAGTGGCAGACTCTGTTGGAAAGAATCCTGATACTTTCGTTAGCGTGCTGGCTATGCTCCAAGACAAGTATCGGGAGAAGGCCAAGCCAAGAGTGCCTGAGCTGGATGAGTACGGCATGCCTAAAAAGATGGATCTCAAAGATCCATGGGAAGCCCGCAGCGGCATAGCTTTGGCCTACAAAGAATTGGCCAATGTTTTTGACCCGTCCAAGCTTGTTTCTTTCATCTCATCTCTTATCGCCGATGGTGCTCTTGGAGACCCGAACTTTACAGTAAGGGATGAGATGATAGACTGCGCCACAGTAATTATTGCGGCGCATGGTCAAGAGAAGGTCGAAGAGCTTATGAGCACCTTCGAGAACACTCTCGATAGCTCGGAGAAAGGCTCAGAGATATCTGACCAGGTTAGCGAAGCCGTCGTCATTCTCTATGGAGCCTTAGCCCGCCATCTCGGGCCTGGGGATCAACGAGTACCGAAAGTCGTACAGAGACTGCTTGTCACCTTGAGTACCCCATCGGAGACAGTTCAGTACGCTGTTGCTGAATGCTTGCCACCGCTCATCCGGACGTCTACTCGTAACATTTCCGAAAACGTTCAACAAATGCTCGATCAGCTATTCCAGTCGAAGAAGTATGCAGCTCGAAGGGGTGCCGCGTACGGGTTGGCAGGAATTGTCAGCGGCAAAGGCATATCAGCATTGCGAGAGTATCGCATTATGTCTACACTCAAGGGGGCCATCGAAAACAAGAAAGATCAAAACTATAGGCAGGGCGCTTTATTTGCCTATGAGCTTCTCTCCTTGGTATTGAAGCAAACATTCGAGCCCTATGTCATCCAGATAGTGCCTCAATTGCTGTCAAGCTTTGGGGACGCCAGCGCCGATGTCAGGGAGGCTAGTCTTGATACATCCAAAACATGCTTTGCCAGCTTGACTTCGTACGGCGTGAAGCAAATACTCCCCACCCTTCTTGAAGGCCTTGATGACCAGCAGTGGCGAAGCAAGAAGGGCGCTTGTGATCTGCTTGGTGCCATGGCTTACCTTGATCCTCAGCAGCTGGCATCGAGTCTACCGGACATCATTCCGCCTCTCACGAACGTCCTGAACGACAGTCATAAGGAGGTCCGCGCTTCCGCCAATCGCAGCTTACAGCGATTTGGAGAGGTCATCAGTAGCCCAGAGGTCAAGGGATTGGTTGGCATTCTACTAAAGGCTTTGAGTGACCCAACGAAATATACGGATGACGCACTAGATGCCCTCATCAAGGTTTCCTTCATACATTATCTTGACGCTCCTTCACTTGCTCTTGTCGTCCGCATCCTCGAACGAGGCTTGGGAGATCGATCTGCGACTAAACGTAAGTCAGCTCAGATCATCGGCAGCCTAGCGCATCTCACCGAGCGTAAAGATCTTGTGTCCCATCTACCGATACTTGTTGCGGGCTTGAAGCTTGCAATTGTTGACCCTGTTCCCACGACTCGAGCCACTGCTTCGAAGGCGCTGGGATCGCTTGTTGAAAAATTGGGTGAAGAGGCCTTGCCAGATCTTATACCGGGTCTCATGTCGACTTTGAAGTCAGAAACAGGAGCTGGCGATAGGCTGGGGTCAGCCCAAGCTCTCAGTGAGGTTCTCGCCGGGCTAGGCACGGGACGGCTGGAGGAAACACTGCCAACAATCCTACAAAACGTATCAAGCTCCAAGCCATCTGTCCGCGAAGGGTTTATGTCGCTATTCATCTTCCTGCCAGCGTGCTTTGGTAATAGTTTTGCGACCTACCTTAGCAAAATTATCCCACCGATACTTTCTGGCTTGGCAGATGAGATAGAGTCCATTCGCGAAACCTCTCTTCGTGCCGGGCGACTCCTGGTCAAAAATTTCGCAACACGAGCAATCGACCTCCTATTGCCGGAGCTTGAACGTGGTCTCGCAGATGACAGCTATCGCATTCGACTCAGTTCTGTGGAACTAGTTGGCGATCTCTTATTCAATCTTACTGGCATCAGCGGAAAGAACGAACAGGACGAGGAAGAAGACGGTGCAGCCGAGGCTGGGCAATCCCTGCTTGAAGTGCTTGGCGAGGAGAAGCGCAACAAGATTTTGTCTGCGCTGTATATCTGTCGCTGCGATACTTCTGGCCTGGTCCGTAGTGCAGCCATAAATGTCTGGAAGGCTCTGGTCGCCACTCCGAGGACACTGAAGGAGCTCATACCCACACTTACGCAGCTCATCATCCGCCGTCTTGCGAGCGTGAACATGGAGCAGAAGGTCATTGCAGGGAATGCTCTCGGCGAGCTCATACGGAAAGCTGGAGAGGGAGTGCTCGCGAGCCTCTTGCCTACCTTGGAAGAAGGGCTGCGGACGTCTACAGACACGGACGCAAAACAAGGCATCTGCATCGCTCTGCGCGAGATCATCTCTTCTGCTTCACCTGAAGCCCTAGAGGATTACGAAAAAACTCTTATTTCAGTCGTCCGTACAGCGCTGGTTGACCAAGATGAGGATGTTCGCGAGGCGGCTGCAGAGGCCTTTGATTCTCTTCAGCGACTTTTCGGCAAAAGGGCAGTCGATCAAGTTCTACCATATCTTCTCATTTTGTTACGGACGAAAGACGAAGCAGAAAACGCTTTGTCAGCGCTTTTGACTCTGCTGACCGAAAATACACGATCGAACATAATTCTGCCAAACCTAATACCCACCTTGCTAACATCTCCAATCTCATCCTTCAACGCAAAAGCCATCGCATCCCTCTCGCAGGTCGCCGGTCACGCCATGACCCGAAGACTTCCGGTCATTTTGAATGCTTTGATGGATAACGCTGTGTCCTGCAAGAATGATGGCCTTCAAGCCGATCTCAACAGTGCTTTTGATGCCGCTCTGCTTTCAGTGGACGAGTTTGACGGTCTGAACACGGCAATGAGCGTCATGCTTGCGTTGGTAAAACACGATGATCATCGCAAACGAGCGTCTGCCGACCTCCACCTTGCGAAGTTTTTCTCTAATGCCGACATCGACTTCTCTCGGTATAACCAAGACCTGATTCGCGCTCTTTTGATATCTTTCGATGACCGTGATTTAGAGGTGATCAAGGCGGCTTGGACCGCGTTGACAGAATTGACCAAGCGATTACGCAAGGAAGAGATGGAATCACTTGTCTTCTCCACCCGTCAAGTCCTCCAGCATGTCGGCGTTCCAGGCTCAACCCTTCCGGGCTTTGCCTTGCCGAAGGGCATCAATGCCGTTCTTCCGATTTTCTTGCAGGGCTTAATGAACGGGACTGCTGAACAACGTACACAATCAGCTTTAGCTATCTCTGATATAATTGATCGGACCAGCGCGGATTCTTTGAAGCCATTCGTAACGCAGATCACGGGCCCCTTGATTCGAGTAGTCTCAGAGCGGTCTGTAGATGTCAAAAGTAAGGTTCTCCCTGCACGCCAATCATTGCAAGAAGATGCTGATATCGTCGATGTAGCCGCCATTCTATTGACCTTGAACAACCTACTCGAAAAGATTCCAACATTCCTAAAACCGTTCCTCCCACAATTGCAGCGTACTTTCGCAAAATCGCTTGCCGATACGTCCAGTGAACTCTTACGCAGCCGAGCCGCAAAAGCGTTGGGAACACTCATCACCTTGACGCCGCGCATCGACCCGTTAATTGCTGGTACAACATCTAATGGCGTCATGTTCCGTGTAGCACTTTGCTAATGTGTCTTAAGAACTCGTCACTGGATCGAAGACCACAGACGCCGGGGTCAAGAATGCAATGCTCAAAGCACTTTACGAGGTTGTGAGCAAGGCCGGTGCAAACATGAGTGAGGCCTCCCGGAACGCAATATTAGGCCTCATCGACATCGACAACGACGAAACAGATGGTGAGTTCCAAGAGTAATCCTTCGTCAGTAAGCAGTGGCTGACTGCTTCCAGATCCAATGGCAATCACGCATGCACGGCTCTTAGGGGCCCTAATCAAGAATCTGCCTACCTCGAGCGCGGCTGCACTTATCAAGTACGTCGCAAACGCCAAGGTTTATGAACACTATGGTATTCGGGTTCTGATAACCGTATAGGCACCGTGTTCTGACCAATCATTTCACTCACGCATCTGTGCTGGCTCTCAATTCGGTTCTTTTAGAATCACCTTTGTCGCTGACTGAGGGCTTTCGGGATGAAACACCTCCAGTTATCTGCAAAGGAATATGCGACAAAAATGTGTGTATCATTCAATCCACGGAGGATTTATGGCGCTGACATGGGCCTTTGCCATAGACTTTCGTATCCGATAACAGCGTACTTGCAGCGGGCAAATACCTCCTCACAGAAAGCAGCAATAAGAGCTTTGAGACTAACAGATCTATCTTTGAAGCGCTCACAACGGTCATACAGCCAGGCTGTCCAGTAGACGCTCGACGCCTAGCTCTGGTGCTTGTTCGCACTGTAAGTCGCATACACAACGATGTCGTAAAGCCACATATTCCTCTGCTTGCTCCGCCGATATTTGCTAGTGTACGAGATCCCGTCATTCCAGTAAAGCTTACAGCAGAAGCCGCGTTTCTGGCCATCTTCTCCGTCGTTGAGCTAGAGGGCGCAGTGTTCGACAAATACATGGCTGGTGCAGGGGGTGATCTGCCTGCCAATACGAAAAGGAGTATGCTGGATTACTTCAAGCGTGTTGCGACACGATTGGGAAGCCAGGCACGAGAACGAAAAGATGCTGAGGGTGGTCAGGGTGGACTTGGTCTATCTGGGGATGAACGGGAGGATGAGAGAGAAATATGGAGCGTAGGCAAGGTTGATCTGGGGGAAGGACATTTTGGTGATGAATGATGCTCTTAATCATTGGTAACGAGGCCATGAGTCATGATGAGCGCGAAAAGCCATTTTATACCTAGCTAAAGCATTTGGGAGTGTGGAGAATTATTTTGCACATAGAAAGCCGTATTTATTCGCACAGAAGCATATGTGAATGAAGTTGTGCAAACTCCCAGTGCATCAACCTAAACTTCACAAGAACGGTCTCAATGTGGACCAACAAACTGTTGTTCTTGTAGAACATGGTTGTAGTCGGCGTTGTGAGGGTGAGACAATATCGAGCCCTATCTACGCGACTGCTTTTCGCTAAGCGAAATAATTGCCGCTAATGCTAGTGCAACTCCTCATGTGCACTTCCGACCACGACATCGATAAGCCAACGACAACATCTAACGACCATCGCCGACGACCACTTGATCAAGATGTAAGGGTCCTTGGCATGAGCATCTGTCATTGGCAGTCACAGATTCTCTGTCAACCTTGCCTCTATCGCGGAGTCTACATCCGCTACTTTGCACTACCACGAATCACATCTGAGGTTTTAAGCTAACGCGTTGGATATCCATCAGGGTCAACCTCCGTACTCAGAAGCGCCTCGCGGCTTCTGTCGTGGGCTGCGGCAAGCGCAAGATTTGGCTCGATCCTAACGAAGTGAACGAAATCTCCAATGCCAACTCCCGCCAGACAATCCGCAAGCTCGTCTCTGATGGCCTTATCATCCGAAAGCCAGTCACCATGCACTCACGTGCGAGAGCTAGAGAGTTGACTGCTGCGAGGCGAATTGGAAGACACCGTGGTTTTGGTAAGAGGAGGGGTACTGCAGATGCTCGTATGCCAAGGTATGGATGATCCGTCGCGATACCCCTCACAGTACAATGGATACTTCCAGAGCTGTGAAACGTAACATTTTGGTGGACCGATCTTAACGCTCATGGCTTCACAGTCAGGTCATCTGGATGCGCCGCCTCCGAGTCCTCCGCCGTCTACTAGTCAAATACCGCGCAAGCGGCAAAATCGATAAGCACTTGTACCATGAGCTCTACCACTTGAGCAAGGGAAATACTTTCAAACATAAGCGGGCGCTAGTTGAGCACGTACCTCTCCCTTAACCATGCCATGTTCTACCTTTTATATACTGAGAAGTCTGCTCTCGAACAGATCCATAAGGCGAAGGCCGAAAAGCAACGTGAGAGGATCTTGAAGGAGGAGATGGACGCCAAGCGTGCAAAGACCAAGGCAGCCCGAGAGCGGAGACAAGAGCGTGTGTCGGCAAAGAGGAATGCATTGACTGGTGGTGACGACGAAGAGCCAAAGAAGGAGTAGCCATTGCTGGTGACTGTCACGGAAGACTGATGGGGTTGTGGCGTGCGCTCTAGGGAAACATGTGTGTCTGTCTACGGCTTTTCACCTTCGTGATTAGGCTTTGCAGGTAGTCTAGAATTGAGCACATTGATCTCTGGATTCTGCAGCCATGACTTTCCATTACTGATTGCCATATATGCCACTCATCGCCCATTGACCGAAATTCTTCCTCACTCTGATGTTTGCCTTCTTCTGATACCTCTCTGCACGCAAGTATCAGTGACAGTAGGTTGGACTCTAGACGCTTAAAGACAGGTGACGACATGAGACATATAGGGTAGGACAACCTCGATGATCTTCTACGCATCACTGACTAGATAGATACCGGTTCGAAATATGGAGCGGGCTGAGGTAGACACTCCACGTCTTGAACACTTCTTCTATCCGGTTGTAGGGTGCTCAGCAAATTTCGCGGAGCTTTCCCTTCAGAGGTCAATCGCTGAGTTGGTGATGCCACATCATGCAAAGACTGCATGGTGTTGATTGAGGTTATCAACGCCAGCATTCGAACTTCCTCTGGGAAGTGCGATACGGGGGGATTCGGGAGAAGACGACTCACCTCCGTCTTGACGATGCTTGGAACGTAACCTGGGCTACCTCGATGGTCCGACGCAGCGCTATCTCTTTGCTGAACACTTTCCAATAGTCCGTCCCACAACAACGCTCCTGATATGTCCCTTTCTGACATGTAATAAGTGGCATCACCCCAGAACGGACGGATTCGCTGAACAAGGTCGAATGCCAGCATGTCATCAGCAAGATCTTAGATCACAACACGTCTCTACGCTCTTGTAGAAGCGGCGACAGAAGACGCATCCGAGTCATGAGACGTCGGCCATTGTACTAGGTCCCGAATTCGATGACGAGCCAATTCAATCTGGTGTACAGCTAAGGGTTAGGATATTTACACGATAATTGAAAAGGCCATCTGTTGGATAGAGTACGATGACTGGAATCGAAAGAGAGGCGGCAGACCGCGAAATACTGTTCGATCACCACGATAAGGGTTGCTTCAAGCCCAATCCGTACGCTGCGGCCCCAGAAATTCCTCAGTTCGTGTCTCAGTAATTTCGGCTCGGAGCACGTTCAACGAGAACGAGCTTTGCGAGATACCTATATCATCCACTTGCCTCCCGACGCCCAGGAAGAACTAAATATCATGACAAGCACAGTCAGACCATCCGGATCAATCCGATGCTTCAATGGGAGACTTTTCTGACGCTCTTCGAAGAGGAGCAAGCCGAGACGATTGGATTGCATCTTGGAAATGACTCTTTGATGATATCTGAGAACAGTCGACGGGTGTAGAGAGCGGAAAGTGCGCAGCCTCTCAAGGCGAGGCCTGGTGGATACTTAGCAACTCAGCCCGGCCAAGATAACCTGGTGGAAGATTGCACTTGACAGGCGGGATCTTGTAACGTAAAGTAGCGGGATCTTAACGCCCAGGAGGGCAATGTCACCGTAGCAAGCTTTCACTCAGACGTTCTGTCAACATAGAAATCTGGTCCTTTGTGTTGATTTCAAGTCGGGATTGGCGGACATTGCTGCGATAGTTCAACAATTGATGGGCACTGGCGAGGTGTTACCTACTTTTGTTATCTTTTCTTTAGGTCTTCTTATACTGCTTTTAGCTCATGGTAGATACTTGAGAAGCAGTCCAAGAACGATCGAGCAGGTCCTAGCTATAACATATATGCTTCGAAGGGGTTAGGTGCTCGAAAATTGATGGACAGTAATATGCTCAGATTGATTAGATGGAAATCATTGGCAATGCAACAGGGGTTGGAATCCCCCACAAGCCACTGCCAGCGGCGCTCTGTGAGATGCTACAGTGATGAAGGCCTGAGATGGACTTCTCAAATACGCTTTCTGTTCTTGCATTCCCTTGGTGACTCTGATGGAGCATGATTCGGGCTCTTTCCTGCCAGAGTGTGGGCCGATACCCGATCCGTTCAATTGCGGCGTCCGATAAGCCGACACTGGTCCTGCACGAAGCCTGCATTGGACCAAGCCGCCGCTGCATGTGTGCGGCAACGTGCATATTGACAGCCGCAATCCCGCAGCCGCGACCAGCATGCATTCATCCATGCTTCACCGCTGCATACCCAGTGTATGGGGGTACTTCGAACGCCTCGAGATCAGATGTGAGATACAACCACAGAGTTGAGTTCGAAGTCGATCCAACAGACCATGATGACGGGAGTTGCGGATAGATGAAGATGCGAGAGAAAGTTAAGCGAATCAGAGCATCATGTTTGGTAATTGGGGATCTTTCGGTAAGTGCTGCATCTTTTGAAGCATCAAAACTATGTACGTTTTCAGCACGAGTACATGTCAAGACCTCATTGTCCTATGCGGAATGATTCTAGGGCGCACTCTACGCCCAGGGAGAACGAGGGAGAGCTTCTTGATGTTGTCGATGGACATTGCAGCAATGGGGTTGTAGCTTGGATCTCTTGGTACTTTGCAAGAGGTGCACTCTCACATTGCATGGAATACGAGATCTTCAGGATACAGTACGAAGCCTCTCAAAATGACTCGGAACCTTGCTGCGCTGCCCTCTTCCGCTTTTTCTTTGTTATTGTTTTGGGCAGCGTCTCTCTTTGACCAACTATCCGCCTTTCTGTCGAATCATTGGTTGAGAGCATTGTTTGAGAAGTTGGCATCATTATCACTTCTCAATCCAAGATATTCACCAGAAGCACTTTCTATCCTCGTATCGCTCTTGCACGAGCAAAATGCAGAAGGTAGAAACCACTGTGGTGGGGTCAAACAGCGGTTGGCGGCCTCGCGCATGAACCGTGCGAAGTCGACAAAGCCTTTCAGATCAGTCGCAGACATCAAAAACGATGGTAAAGATGAGGAGATTACTGACACGCATCAAATCAGCATCTACCTCCGGATCCGGTGAAGATGATCTACCACGAGAACCACCGCCGCCAGCCACACCTCTCAGCTTTCCCGCCTATACCCCGACAAGCTCTCAAGCTGCTACTGGCGACGCATCAAAACAAGAGCTTGCCAAGCTCTTCGTCGCCCTGAAAAAACCGTCGGATGTCACTGCCGAACATCTCGAGGCATTGAACGTTCGCGTTACCCGTGATGTCGCGCTCAACGACCTTGTTCCCCGTTTGTGTTTACCTCCGTCGAGTTGGAGGGAGGCTCCAGCCAATTTGCCTGCTTATGAATCAATAAGACCGGAAAGTAAGCTCAGCAATGGCGCTGCAGCACCAGGACATGACGTCTATTACGCCAGGCTTCAGGAGCTCCTCTTCGATAACGATGCTGCGTTCCGACGGATACTGCGCCAACCCCAACGTCCCGGCCAGCAGCCTGTCTCGCCGGCACATTTCCGCAAGTTCTGGGTAAACCTGGAGCTCATGTCGGAATACTGGGACACAAGTTTAGATAACGACACCGACGTTTCGAGCAAAGAAGCAGTACAATCCCAAAACGACGCTATGGATGTCGACGAGCTTCGTGCAGACCCCGACAAGGGTACCAGTGACGGCGCAAAGAAGACTTACAAAGGTCGACGTATTGGCACTGGCTCTCAGATGCCTGAACTATACCGCGATGACACCGTTCGCTATTTTGTCGAGACTATTGCTTGGGCCTTTGGATGTCAAGTCACGACGCCACGTATGCCACCTCGTCTCGCCGTGCAAAACTGCTTGCTTCCTGTCCGACACAACTCGTTAGTCTGCCGCTCGCCTACAGATCGCCAACGCGCCAGGCAGGGCATTGTGGACGGACCAGTCATGGTAATACAGTGCCGGCCTGATACTTCTTTTCGCTGTCCGGGCGAAACCACAGGAGAAGGTTGGGCTGAGAAGTTGGATCTGTTGAGAGAAGTTGGTGCGATGCTACTCCTTGCTCAGCAGAGGGCGAGAGAGGGCCTGGAGGAAAAGAATCCTGGAGACGGGAAGTGGTGGACGACGATACCGCGATGGGGAGGCGGACCTGGTGGTGAAGTGGGCAATCAGGCAGAGAACAGTGATGAGGGACCCCCTCCTGCGAAAAAGGGCAGGAGGAAAGAGAACGCGCTGGAGTCATATAAAGCGCTACACTCGCCTTCAGGAATCTGGGAGAAGAAAGTTACCTATTTGAGGATTGGAAAGGACCAGAACAGCGAATCTGACACTGTAAGTTCCAATTGGGTTGCGTGGTGCTCGGAAGGGTTATTGATGTTGTCTAGATTTTCATGATATCCTCCCTAAACCACCATATCTCCATCCTCCACATGCTCGTCCGCCCCATCTACCTACATTACCTCACGACCGGCAGCATGATTCCTTCGCCAACCGGGACACCTCCTTCATCTTCTTCACCCGATGCCGCATCTCGACCTCGATACATTCTAGAAATGCGGCGAAGTCGATGGTACGATCTTTTTGATGCCGAGGATAGGGTGGAAGCGATGAGAGGGATCTGGGGTGTTATGGCCTGGTTGATGAGAGCGGAAACGTAGAGACAAAGCAGAAATATGTTGGTGTTCTTCATTACTTTTGGTAATCATCACTCTTGTTGAAAGTCCGTAGAGCATTCCTCTTCTTGTCATCGCAATCGGGAAAATCCCCGCCTACGTATATGAAATTGACCCATCATCTGGCGTTGCACCAAGTCCATACTCGATAACTTGCGGGAGTACTGATCTCACAGCATTCATCGCTCACGTGAAGCTCCGTCGCTTCGTGCTCTGTCCCTAATCAGTACACAATTCCATAACAGGTATCAGGGAAGCGCAACGACTCGCCTTCCAAACAACTCCCTAGACCGGATAACATACATCCGTGCAATTGGGAGATGCTTCTATCCAACTCCTCTACGGAAAACTACATAACCTCGCTCTCCAGGTCTTCAATTTCAAAACACCTCTTTCGCTTCTTTACCTGAAACCCCTCTGTAGGGAGTTGGCCTGAGTTACGTTCTCAGGTCATTGAAGGGCGCCTCGAAAGATATACATGAGAGCTACCACGCTATATTATGCAACCAGTGCTTCAGAATATTATACAGACTGTACCTGCGAGAAATTGTATTGGTCTGATTACTCTAGACCTACCGCCTTTATCAGGACATGCGTGAGAAAGGGCCGTCGTCGATCCTCTGATGCACTCGATAGATTATAACTCCCAGGCAGGCACCAAGCTCGTTCTACTACTATGAAGCTCAACAATCCTCAAATTACTCTCCTATCATCTCATCTGACAAAGCCCCACCTTGCAATACCGTCTCCGCTTCGGTCTTGCTAAAGATCATTGGCATGGTCTTTGCTCTCACTACTCGTGCTTGTGTATTGCTCTTGACTTGCTTGTTTGCTTGATCGACTACTATGCTATGCTATCTAACAGTCCACCTTCTCGCTCTTCTCGAATTGGTTGTCGCATGGTACAGATCATTGAGTATACGGAGGGAATACATCAAGCGCTGGCTAGGGCTGTAGATTCCGATAAGGATGCGGTATGCACGGCTCGTCATCATTGCCAGTGTAGTGGGTGGGCACAGTCCTTTCGACGGAAAAGTAAGACTCGTCAAGATTCAAGCATTAGCGCTTTCCGTAGGAACGAGAATCGTTATGATTGGGAGTGGATTCGAAGCTTAGGGCGTCGAAGCTCGGATAGTTGGGTGAGGGTGGTCAAGGGTGGGTTGTCGAAGGTCTTCTGTATTCCTGCTCTAGGGCGGCAGGCATGTTTGGAATGAGATCACGATCTTCCATGTTATGACTATGAGCATGGGTTGAGCGATTCACGGCCAATAGTCGTGCGACACAACGGTGGTGACATCAGGACTGCCGCGGTCAGAAGTATAGGCAGTTGACAAATTGAAGGAGCTGGTTCATTGTACGAGTACATCTAGCTCCAGTAAGACGAAGCAAGACCTTATAAAAACAAGAGGTAAAGAGATGATTGCATTATGGGAACTTCGTCTACCCAAAGCAGTGTAATGGAAGGAAGATGCGCCGACTTGTATTGCCTCGAGCGCCATGTAAACCATCGTGAACTCCCGTCCTAGACACGTCCTCCATCCTATCCGCAAAAGATGGCAATATGGACCTAAAACCCGTCAACTGCTGTCATCTTGCTAGATCTGGGTTCCCCGAGTAAATTACCCGAAGCTCATGTAGTGATCCGCTCTTCTCTCCTCAACCCTCTACCACACCCCCATCCTAGCCGCAGACTCCACCATCCTAGCATAACCCACCGTCTCCCTATTTCTCCTCGCCTCGGTGCGACCAGGCCAAGTCCTGCGCGCTGCTGGGTTCCGCTCGACCTCTGCGAAGCGCTGACCGTGGCTATTGGTGCGGGTGACGTAGTGGTATTCAGGCTCAGGTGCTGAGAGTATGCCCTGTGATGTTTGTTATCAACGAAGATGTCTCGTTGGAGATCTTCCAGTAGTGAAGCATAGACCTTCGGGGGAAGGTGTTTAGCGAGAGCAAGATCTAGGGCAACACTCACAGTACTAGAAGCCGACGCCCACAGGCACAGCATGGCGCTCACGAGGCTGAAGATCACCAACATAATCGTCATAACCAAAACCCAGTCCTGCTCGTACCAAACTGTCGGGTCATCCGGGGTTAGCGTCGAAGTTGCTGAGGGTGCGACGTTGAGATTATCAGGGAAGTAAGGGCCGTCGAAGGTGTTGGGGTTGCTGGTGGGGAAGGCGACGATGTTGCTGGCGAGTGTGGTTAGGGACGGGTAGGTTGAAGTTGCAACTGCTTTTGCAGCGAGGTGTTGGAGGATCTGCATCTTATTGACAGTTTCTTTTGATGTGGTGCGGACGTGGAGATGAGGTTATTGAGCGAATGTGTGCATCAATGGTGAGAGTTATTGACTAGATCTGCAATGTACCGAAATAGTTGTTGGGATTGCGACTGAGACGAGGAGAGATGTGTTGACTTAATTTTTATGGAGTTGACGCGTTGGGGCTTTCTCAAAAAATGAGGGTTTTGGAACTGACGTTTTGGTGCGTGAACAATCACACCGACAACAATGGGCGCGACACTGATATGCACATCATATTCAGCCACTTCAAGACGCATGTGAGCGTCATTGCTGGTATTCCACAGTAAAAAACTTTATATATAAACGCTTGCCTTTGTCCAAACAAACCTTGCGTAGTATTCATTAATCAGTTGACCTCCTCTCCGTGATGATGTCGTTGAGATCACTACTTTTCCCACGGCAAACTGAATGTGCCAACCCACTCCTCCACTTCTCTTCTCAATTCTACAATCTCCCTTATCTCCTGGCCCTCCCCAAGGAACTCCAAGAAAGCGTTCACACTAGCTGGATTCTTTCTTCCTTTCGCTTCTGATTCTTCCTTTGCCGTTTTGTCCAACCTTTGTGTTATTGTCACCGCACGATCGACAATCTCTGCCACTCTAGTAAAGTCTTCCGGCCGAAAGCCCCGTGTGGTCATGGCCGGCGAGCCCATCCGGAGACCACCCGGCTTCATCGCAGACTTGTCTCCGGGAACGGTATTCTTATTACTTGCGACAGCAACGAGCTCGAGTACACGTTCCACACGTGCACCATCCACACCACGATTTTTCAGGTCGATGAGAACAAGGTGATTATCTGTACCACCACTGACGACATTGTAACCAAGTCCACCCTTCTCCTTCGAATTACCAAGCCGATTGGCGAGTGCTTTCGCGTTCAGTAAGACCGTACGCTGGTATTCCTTGAATTCTCGGCTCTGCGCTTGATGTAGAGCAACTGCTAGAGCGGTGATAGTGTGGTTATGTGGTCCTCCTTGATGGCCGGGAAAGACTGAAGCATTAATCGGATTCTCAAGGTCGTACATCTCTTCTTTCCCTTTTTTATCAACGCGCCTGACGCCTTTTCGAAAGAAGATCATGGCACCGCGAGGTCCACGAAGAGATTTATGGGTTGTCGTAGTTACGACGTCGGTGTATGGGAAAGGTGATGGGATGACACCGGCAGCAACCAGACCGGAGACGTGCGCCATATCACTCAGAAGATATGCTCCCACTTTATCTGCAATCTCCCGCATACGGTCATACTCAATGAGTCTGCTGTATGCCGAAGTTCCAGCTACTATCAACTTTGGTCGATAGAGCATAGCGAGTTCCTCAAGCTTCTTGTAGTCTATGAGGCCAGTCGATTCGTCGAGGCGGTAAGGAAGGGTTTCGAAGTATTTGGAAATGGCGGAGATCTTCTTGGTAGCTGTTTGGTAACCGTGTGACAGGTGGCCACCATGAGGGAGATCAAGACCCATGATGCGGTCATGGGTATTAAGAAGTGCGGAATAGGCATATAGATTTGCGGGTGATCCGGATAATGCTAGGACAGTATTCAATATTTCTTGACCGGCTGTTGATTGTGCTGAAGATACTCACGCTGTACGTTGACACCCCATTCATCCTCTTTCAGTCCAAAAGTTTGTAAAGCCCGCTTCTGGCATAGCCTCTCTGCTTCGTCGATATGCTCGTTGCCGCCATAATATCGTGCTCCCGGATAGCCTTCAGAATACTTATCTGCAAGAGCACATGCTTAGCACCGAATTCTTTATTCTCTACGTCTTCGTCCACTGACATACTTTGCATTACACTGCCCAATGCGTCGAGGACGGCTTGGGAGGTGAAGTTTTCCGAGGGGATGAGATTGATGAAATGTTTCTGTCGTTTTTTCTCCTACAAGATATCATTAACTCCATCTAGTAATCCATCTGATATGTGCTTAGACCATGTAGCCCTACCTTCTGTAAGATCTCGTACACAGTGGGATCTGCTTCTTCGAGATTGGCGGCGAGCAGCTGTAGGAAGCCGTGTCAGCGCAGGACAGGATAGTGGCTCATCTTCCATGTTGACCTTGTGCTGCGCCTCCGCTGTCATAGCAGACATTGCCCGCCATTGCAGTGATCTGTGTGAAAGCGCCGTCCGCCGGCATGCAGTCTGTGCTGCTCTTCCGCAGCTGCTGAGCGACAATGATCGGGAAGCTGGCCCACTACATCGGAACAAAGACATTGTCACCGTCATGCAAGATGACGGGCGTATGGACTCTGTTCAAGCAAGCGGCCAATGTGGTGGTTGGTTCCTTTGATGCTTCCAATCCATGACCCGGCTCACCCCCACTTGGCTAGTCTCGCTTACGGCATGCACTTCCAACGTCCTGGCCTGATGTCTGTCTTCTTTCTTCACACAACTAAATCCAAGATGAAGAGATGACCTCTACGACAGCTCCAGCACTCATTCATATGGCGTAAGCTGCATGATGTGGGCGATGCTGATATGTTCTGGGTCCAATTCACCACCTTTAGAGGGACAATTTGAGATAATCTGATTGGATCTGTTGTGTTGCGCTGTAGGATTAAAGGTACTAGAGATCTGGGTAGCTGCACTGGCTGTACTTGCAGATATGATCGCCTACTGTACACACAAGCGGCTGTACGCTTTGGTCTGATGATCTAGGGTTTGATTGTGGCGTCAAATTGCTGCCGAAACCCCCCTCATCCGTTGCCCTACCTCACTGATTGCAATCCATCGCTATCTCCTTCTCCTCTTTTGTGTTTGCTTTGCAGAAACCTAAGATTGTATAAAACCTCAGATTGATACTGAGATGCTCGCTCAGAGCAAGCCGTCTATATCATATATACATCATACATCTTTATAAGGCCTGCTATTTGCTGTCCTTATGCTTTGAATCCTCACATACTATTTATATTCGCAATGAACTATCGAGCTCCCGTACAGTTTTGCCGTACTGACATGTTGAGTACGCTGCTACTTGGCCGGCCTTGCACATGTATTGGGCCTGGCTTTTGGCAAAGATCCTCGAAGTTTTGTCGCAGCTGTAAAAATCTTCCCTTATCTACCTGCCTTCTGTCAGCATCTGCTCTCAACCACGGATGTGTATGGGTTGTGAGGGACTGTGCACTGTTGGTTTGAGCCCACGTCCACGTTCTGCTGGAGCGAACCTCCTTTCTGTATGTTTTACGCTCGATCAGGGTATAATGAGCGGTCCATCACCATGGAAGACCAATAAGCTTGAGACACAGACTGGTTGGAGATAGTAGCTCCTACTGCCGTTGTGCTAACTGTTCATCGTGGCAGACAGACTCCGGGTTGCTTCAACACATCAAAAGACCCCTAACACCCCAGGACAAAGCAACTATACGCCTGGTCAAGCCATGACCTAGCGAGATCAGTGAATCAACGCACCAAACGGAGCTAAAAGAGATGTGCAGTTGTCTTCGCTTGACATTCACTTGCACCTTAACGCGGAAAACAGGACGCGTAGGGCTAGGTTGATCTCGGCTAACGTGGTGATCTTTGGTAACACTTCTGTTCTATATAAGGCGTGTAAGTTTTTGACAATACTCTCTTTCCTTTGACAACATCTCTGAAACTATCAAAGTGCTGCTGGGCCTTCAAGATTAAGCAAAGTCAAGACCTCAGGTTGCCTTCTTCTCCACAGCACGCAGTATGTCTTAGATTCTTCTCCTTCCCTAGCAGCACGAATTTACTGATGCGATTCAAAGGAACCCAACAACACTCCACAATCGCTTATCCCGGTCATAATGCCGCGTCGTCCAGCTCTTAAGGACGTAAGCATCCCTTTAACGCTCACGACAGACTGTTACTCACGTTACTCCAGGTGTCTTCGAAGACCCTCAATACACGTCATAGCGGTAGTGACCATGGCCGCTCCATTCTCACACCACGTAGCGAAGTTGGCGCTGGCAATGCCACGCCAAGCACCATAAGCTTGGAGGGTACACCCGAGAATGGGGAGGATGGGAAGGGACGTGCTCGCTCTTTCTCTCCATCTCCGCCACCTCTACCAAGTGCACCTGGCCCCCTCTCCTCCATGGAGTCCACACCAGAACAGGAAGAATCTACTCCGGATCACTCTAAACCGATCTTTAACATGGCATCTCAGCAAGACGGACAGTCTATTCATATAACCTTTAACTATCCATCCGGGCATCGAGGTCCTTTTGAAGTTAAGATGGACTTCGCGTCTCTGCTCGGGCTAGCTATTCCAGGTGCTTCTTCGTCCATGCGCTCAGTCCGACCTCCATACCAACAGTACGCGTCCGCGACGGATGCTTCTACCCAACAGCTAACTAACGGCGGTCAAGTGATTATTCAAGCTCAAGGTAAAGGTTTCCATTCGTTGGCCCCTGAGCTGCGTAACCGCGTGTACCGCCTTCTCTTCGTGAAGAAACAGCCAGTGCAATTACACGCTGGGCGCAACTTTTCTCGCTCTTCCCAATTCCTCTGTTTTCAACGCCAGGTTCACCAGGAAGGTGCGAGCGTCCTTTATGGGGAGAACATGTTTTTCTTTGATCGGTCACCTCATCGCATTGGTCGTTGGTTCGATGACTACATTCCGGAAACTGGATACGGTCATGTTGAGGAGTGCTTGAGAGTGATTGGACATCACAACATCTCCCTTCTGAAGGATGTTACCTTCATATTTACCGATGCCGCAAAATTTACCACACCAGAGCTTGATCCGGAAGACCGTCGTTTCGTCAACGACGCGCAGCTGCAGCGGTGCTTGAAGAGACTAGGCAAGTACGGCAAGTTGGATACCATCACACTCAACTTTGACGGCAAGCGGATGGTTACACGCACTGACAGGGACTTTCTGGGCGCGTTGACCACTATCATGGCGAATGAAGTGCACCTCAAGGGCAGCTTCGATACAAAGATCAAGGCAGAAATCCTCGACTTCATGGTCTTTCCTGGTAGCGCTGGGCCGTTGATGAGTGCATGGAATAAGCCATGGGAGTCGCGATTTTGGGGGAGGTCTCGTTAAGTTGGGAATGATCGATTGGGTTCTCAAAAGGTGATGGTTGGATCTGGATGGTTATGGTTGGGATGGCTGAATGAGGTCATATGAGGTTTCAAGATCAGTACGAGTGGCCGACAGCAGTCTTGCTTCTTGCTCTTTACTTCTACAGCTCCCACTCTTCTTGCTTGCTGCGCTTCTACATCTGGAAGTCATCGTGTTTTTCGTCTTACACGCATCATGTGGACGAACGATAGTAGCTTCAATAAAAAGGTTCAATTGGTTTACATATCGATTTGTGCTCTGGTCAGAGCTTGCTCGTCTATCCTATCGTCACCTAAAACATCCTCCTTCCTCTCCCGCTCCCTCCAAAACCCCTTCCCATAACTAACACACACTTCCTCCCCCCTCCTAATTCCCCTCCTCCCCCTCCCATC
>JAABUP010003391.1_pt1 | contig 28212 bp, 32 predicted proteins | sample 5559201 | NCBI WGS metagenome assembly JAABUP01 (sample SAMN10711887, study PRJNA513373) | rock metagenome | isolation source: Antarctica rocks | place: Antarctica | reverse complement strand
CCATCGGCGCCTTCATCGACGGCTGGAACGAACGCTGCACACCCTTCGTCTGGACCAAACCCGCCGACCAACTACTCGACCACTGCCGCCCAGGTAAAAGAACCTCGTTCACGCGACACTAGGCGGTGAGAGTCAAAGCTCGAGGCTCGTGCCTGCATTGCTTCAACTGCACGACCAGGGCCGGTTCCCGTTCACCGACCTGATCGAATATTTCTCACTCGACCGATTGAACGAGGCAGTAGCTGCCTCTCAGTCGGGGGAGGTCGTCAAGCCTGTCCTCCTGCTGAAGTAGAACCGTGCAAGGCCGCCAGCTCCGCAGCAGTTCTTGCAGCACCCGCTTCACTCGTATCGAACTGAAGGGCATTACCATGAGCGCAGATGCACCCCGTGCTACGGCACTACAGGTCGCGTTGTCGCGACGAGATCTCCTGCGCTCCGTGGGATTGGGCGGTATCGCGCTCGCCTCAAGTAGCGCGCTCGCCGCCTGCGGAGGGGTCAAGTCGGGTGGCGGTGGTGGCTCCGGTTCTACCTTGAAGATTGGTTACGTCAGTCCGAAGACCGGGCCGGCGGCAGCCTTCGGCGAGACCGACGACTTCATCCTCGGGAAAGTCCGGGCCGCGCTCACCAGTGGAATCAACGTCGGGGGAAAGACCTACAAGGTAGAATTCATTGCCAAGGACAGCCAGGCCAACCCCCAGGTGGCCGCGTCTGTCGCCAATGAGTTGATTTCTGGTAGCAACGTCGACCTGATGCTCGCCACGTCAACGCCAGAATCGGTCAACCCCGTGTCCGACGCGTGCGAGGCCGAGGGCGTGCCCTGCCTGTCGGCTGTCGTCCCCTGGCAGGCGTGGTACTACGGACGCGGTGCCAAGCCGGGTAACAATGCGGCGTACAAATACACCTACCATTTTTCGTTTGGCGTCGAGAACTTTGCGCACACTTATATCTCGCAGTGGGGTGAGATCCCCACCAACAAGAAGGTCGGGGTTCTGTGGCCGAACGACGCCGACGGTCAGGCGATTCGCACAGCCCTTGGTCCGCTGCTGAAGCAGGCCGGGTACACGATCGTGGATCCCGGCGCCTTCCAGGACGCAACCAACGATTTCTCCTCCCAGATCGGACAGTTCAAGGCGCAGAACTGCGAGATCTTGAACTCCTTTGCACTTCCTCCGGACTTCGCGACTTTCTGGCGTCAAGCGGCGCAGCAGGGTTTCGTACCCAAGATTGCGCAGATTGCGAAGACGGGACTGTTCCCCTCGCAGGTCGAGGCGCTCGGTAATATTGGCCGCGGCCTTTCGACCGGCCTGCTGTGGCACAAGGACTACCCGTACAAGTCGTCGCTTACCGGCCTCACCAGCCAGCAGATTGCGGACATGTATGAGGGAGAGACCGGGCGGCAGTGGACGCAGGCGCTCGGGCCCGGGTTCGCCCTGTTCGACGCCGGCCTCGCCGCCCTGAAGGCGTCCCCGAAGCCCACGGACAAAGCGGCTGTGGCGCAGGCGATGAGCACCCTGAAGGTCGCGACACCGCTGGGCAACCTCGACTGGACCAAGGGGCCCGTCAAGAACGTCGTCACCAATCCGATCCCGGGAGGGCAGTGGGTCAAGGCGACAAGCGGCAAGTTCGCCCTCGACGAAGTGATTACCGAGAACGCCGATGATCCCAACATCCCGGTGCACGCGAGACTGCAGCCGTACGCCGTCGTCCGCGGGGCCGCGTGAGCGCACCGGTCGGACCGCCCCTGCTTGCCGCGGTGGGGATACGCAAGCAGTTCGGGGCGTTGGTTGTCGTTGACGGCGTCGATCTCACGGTCAACGCCGATGAGGCCGTAGGTGTCGTCGGTCCGAACGGTGCCGGCAAGACCACACTGCTCGATGTGTTAGCCGGAGAGCAGCTGCCGAACGCAGGAAGTGTCCGGTTCGGCGACCAGGACGTGACCAGCTTCGACGCTGCACGGCGTTGTCGCCTCGGGATCGGCCGGTCACACCAGGTCCCCAAACCGTTCAGCGGCATGACCGTCTTCGAGAACGTTCTTGTGGGAGCAACCGCCGGTGGCGGGCATCGGGGCCGGGCAGCGCACGACGTCAGCGTTGATGTGCTCGCCCGCACCGGGCTGCTTGCCGTCGCCAACGCCAGGGCGGAGGCCCTGGGGCTGCTGGCTCGCAAGCGACTCGAACTGGCACGTGCCCTTGCTACCGCACCCACTGTGCTGCTGTTGGACGAGATCGCTGGAGGGTTGACCGACGAAGAAACCGTTGAACTAGTGGTCACCGTGCAGGAGCTGCGCCGGCAGGGAGTGGCCATCGTGTGGATCGAGCACATCCTGCACGTCCTGCTGCAGGTGTGCGGGCGCCTGGCCTGCATGTCGGCCGGCAAGATCATCTCCGACGGCGACCCGCAGTCAGTCATGAAGGACCCCCTGGTTGTCGAGGCATACCTGGGCAGGGGCGCGGTATGAGCCTGCTGGTCCTGGACCGGCTTCAGGTTCGGCACGGCCTGCTCGTAGCCGTCCATGACGCGTCGTTAGATGTTGCGGCCGGAGAGATTGTTGCCTTGGTCGGCGCCAACGGAGCCGGAAAGTCAAGTCTGCTTAGGGCGGTGGCAGGCTCCTACCGCGCGACCGCGGGCCGCATTGTTCTCGATGGCGTCGACGTAACCGAGATGCCCGCGTACCGCCGGTTGAAGGAGGGCATCGCGCTGGTACCCGAGGGTCGTCGGCTGTTCCGGGAGATGACCGTGAACGACAACCTGCTTGTCGCGGCCGGGAACGCTCGTTCTGGGCCTTGGGAGATCGAGAGAGTCGTCCAGGCGTTCCCGCTGCTCGCCCGGCTGCGCAACCGGCTCGCAGGAAACTTGTCCGGAGGCGAGCAACAAGCCGTTGCGATTGGGCGGGCACTCGTCACGAACCCTCGTGTCCTCCTGCTCGATGAGGTGTCGCTCGGCCTCGCACCCGTTGTGGTGGACGAGGTCTACGTTTCCCTGCGCGCCGTCCTCGCCGAGGGGGCGACAACGGTCGTCCTGGTCGAGCAGGATCTGGTCCGTGCTCTCGAGGTCAGCACAAGGGTCGTTTGCATGCTAGAAGGGCGGGTGGTGCTGGACCAGCCAACCGGCGAGGTGACCCAGGAGCGTGTTACGGCTGCCTACTTCGGGCTGCATGAGCGGGCAGATAGCCCCCCGGCTGACCACGTCGGACACGTGGTCGACGGAGGCTACTCCTCGTGACCTGGGTGAACGCGGTCGTTCAAGGGGTGCTGCTGGGCGGCCTGTACGCATTGCTCGCGTGCGGGCTCTCTCTGATCTTCGGGGTCATGCGGATCATCAATCTGGCTCATGGCGACCTGGCGATCCTGTTCGCTTTCGTGCTGACCTTCCTTTCTGACCAGCTCGGTCTCCCACCGGCCCTGGGCCTGATCGTCGTGCTGCCGCTGGCGGCACTGTTCGGCTACCTGTTGCAACGAGGCATTCTGTCCCGCAGCCTGCGATCAAGCGAGCTCTCCCCGTTACTCGCGACCTTCGGACTTGCGATCGTTTTGCAGAACGTGCTGCTGCAGGCCTTCTCCGCGAACACGCGGCAGATAGACATCGGAAGGCTTGGTACCGCAGGCCTCAAAGTCAGCAACCAACTGTCGATCCCCGCGCTCGGCGTCCTCACGCTGGCGGTAGCTGTGCTGGTTCTTGGCGGTCTACAGCTGATGCTCACGCGGACCTCTGCAGGCCGGGCGATCCGGGCAACGGCGAGCGACTGGGAAACAGCCGAACTCATGGGCATCAATGCCCGGTCGGTCTACGCGTACGCCACGGCGATTGCCGTGGCCACTGCGGCGCTTGCCGGCGTGCTGTTCGCGATGCGCTCAACCTTCGACCCCTTCAGCGGCCAGCCCCAATTGATCTTCGCCTTCGAAGCTGTCATCATCGGCGGTCTCGGGTCGCTGTGGGGCACTTTGCTCGGCGGGACCTTGCTCGGCGTCGCCCAGACCATCGGAGCGCAGGTCGACCCGGCCTATCCGGTCCTCGCCGGACACCTGCTGTTCCTGTTTGTGCTCGCGTTCCGACCGGCCGGGATACTGGCAGCCAGGCTCCGCGTATGAACACGCCGTCGGGCATCAGCGTGGCCCGCTGGGAGACGTCGTCCCGCGCGTTCACGGGAGCGTCAGCCGGTTTGCTGGTTCTGCTGGCCCTCGTGCCGCTCGGGTTCGGGCCGAACACGACGAACAAGCTGACCCAGCTGTTCATCCTGGTGATCCTGGCTGTCATGTGGAACGCTCTCGCAGGCTTCGCCGGCTTGGTGTCGGTGGGCCAGCAGGCCTTCATCGGTATCGGTGCCTACTCGACGGTGTTGTTGGCCGACACGGCCGGGGTGAACGCTTACCTCGCCGTCGTCTTGTCAGCCGCGCTCGCGGGTGCGGTCTCGCTGCCCGTGTCGGTGCTGGCCTTTCGGCTCCGCGGAGGCCAGTTCGCGATCGGCATGTGGGTCATTGCCGAGACCCTGCGTCTGATCGTCACCCAGATCAACTCGCTCGGCGGCGGGACCGGCAAGTCCCTTCGAGCAACCAATGTCTACGAGCCGGCGATTCGGCAGGCTTATACGTACTGGACTGCGCTGCTAGTCACGGCACTCGTGCTGGTCGTACTGGTCGTCCTGCTGCGTAGCCGGCTCGGGGCCGCCCTGCAGGCCATCCGGGACAACGAGGTTGGCGCGGGATCGCTCGGAGTGCGAGTCTTGGCCGCCAAGAGGTGGATCTTTCTGCTGGCTGCGGTCGGGTGTGGAGCAGCTGGCGCGCTTGTCGCGCTGAATTCTCTGACGGTGCAGCCCAACTCCATCTTCGGCGTCCAGTGGTCGGCGTACATGATCTTCATGGTGCTGTTGGGAGGCATCGGCACCGTCGAAGGGCCGATAGTTGGTGCCCTCATCTTCTTTGTGGTCCAGCAGCAGTTCGCCGACCAGGGAGCGTGGTATCTGATCGGTCTCGGCCTGCTCGCCATCATCGTGACGCTGCTCGCGCCACGAGGGCTATGGGGTAGCGTCGTGGATCGCTTCGGTCTTCGGCTCGTCCCGGTCGGGTACACGGTGCGCGGGCTGCCACCTTCGGCGCTGCAGCCCGAAGAGTGATCAGTGGTGCTCGCCCGTCAAAGGGCACGGCCTAGCGGTGCGTGAACCGTCGCCGGCCTCCGGGCCTAACTGCGCCTGCTTCCTAGGCTGCAGCGCCTGCTGCAACCAGGGCGCCTGAGGCGATGCACGAGTCGGTGACGGGCTGGTGAGGAACGCACTCGGTGCCTCAGCGAGGGCGAGAACTTGAGTCGCCCGTGGCGTCGCCGTGGTAGCGGCCGCGCGGACGTCGTTGGCGCCGAACAGCACGTTGCGGTAGTCGCCGCCCGCAGCAGAGCGTCTCCGACCTGTGACCGCGGCCCTGCGGACTACCCCAGCGCTCGGCTGGCGCCCGCTGATGCGGCGAGGAGACTCGCCGTACGGGGCCGGCTGCTCAACGACAATGCCGCGCTGGCGCCGGCCGGCGCCGCCGTCCCCGCTGCCGCTGGGACGGCGGGCCGTGACCCGGACGACCTTCGCGCTGAGCCAACTGAGCAACCTCGACTACTTCCACCCCAACCCCGCCGGCCAGCGGCTGCTGGCCGACACGACCTGGCGGGCGGCGTACTGGGCCTGAGTCGGGTGAGAAGGAACGCGGGCCCAGGTGAAGGGACTTAGGCCGCTCGCGGGAAGGCCTTGGTTGAACCACGCTCTGCCGTTCCGTCACTGGCACCCGGATCGTCCGGAAGGGCAACGGCTCTCCCTTCTGCTGAGGTCGCATGCCTGTCTTGCGCAGTTGCGGTTCCGAGGAGGGCGCCCCCGACGTCCTGCCAGGTGATGCCGTCAGGGTGGATCGCAGCGGGCAGGGCCTCGAGGGTTGCAGGCTCCGCGACGACGTGCAGGCCGAGCACTGTCTCGTGGCGGCTCTCCGAGGGGTATAGGGCGAGGTTGACGCGTGTCAGCTGGTGCTCGGCCGACTCAAGCAGGGCGATCAGTGTCGCGACCGCCAGCGGATGGAGCGGGGAAACCACAGACGTGTCGTCACGGATGCTTACCGAGGTTCCCCGGCGACGCGAGTTCCGCAGTGCCTCGAGCAGCTGGGGGTGCATCAGCCGAGGGGCGAGCACGTCGTCTTGGAGCAGGGGGATGGCCTCCCGTGCCTGGCCGGCGAGCGCCTGCTCGCTCGCCGTGCCGGCTGCCGCTTGGTCGAGTAGCGCCCCGGCCAGCCTTCGGGCGTTCGCCAGGGCTGCTTCGTCTGCCGATGCGGCGGCTTGGGCGACGGCGCCCCGAAGGCGTGTCTGGCGGTCCGCTTCCAGCAGGCGAGCCAGCCGGTCAGACATCCGGGTGAATGCGACGCGATGACCGAGGGCGAAGGATGCTGCGAACACGGGGCTGCTCAGAGTGCTGAACAACCCCACCCAGCCCACGGCCCCGCCCGTCACGGACAAGCCGGTACCGAGAGCGGCCAGATCGAGCAGCAGGCACGCGATAGCCCATCCGGTGCTGCCGGCGACAGTCACCACTCCCACGGCTATTGCGCTCTCTCCGCCGACCCAGAACGCGAATGCGTCGACAGCCCCCGGCCGCACGCACAGGGCGCCGACCAGCGCCAGAAGTGGATTGATGAGGCAGGCGGCGATCAACCAGGCCCGGGGCAGCGCCAAGGTTCCCAGGTGCCTCACCAGCAGGGCTGCCAGGGTGAACAGCGACAGGTACACCGTGATACCCACCACTGGCCAGCGAAGGTCCCCCCAGCGAAGGGTCAGCATGCACGCATAGGCGACAAGCGGCGGTAAGGCGTAACCCACGAAGAGCAACGCTGGGCGGACCCGCAGGCTCCCAACCCAAGCGAGGGGTGCCTGCTCCTCGACGGCGACGACCTCCGCCTTGGACCACGTGAGCACGACCCGCGTGCCGCGTCCCTGAGCGGTTAGCACGTCGGCGCCACCGCCGACGTCGCGCATCCGTCCGACGACGCTTCGCTCAAGGCCCGTACTAGCAGCCGGAACCGCCTCCGGATCGAAGCCGACACCGTCGTCGGAGATCGGCACCTCCACAGCGCCCTCGTGTCCGCTGACCTCGAGTCGAACGTGTGGAGTAGCCGCGTGTCGTTCGCAGTTGCGAAGTGCCTCCGCAGCGGAGCCCGCTAGGGCCTCGGCGACGTTCACCGGAAGCCCGGGTAGGTCAGGCCCATCCACGCGGACGCGCAGCCCTGGAGTGGCTCGCGCGACCTCGTGCAGTCGCCGTTCGAGAGTTCCCCCCTGTCGATCGGTGCGAGCGAGCGCCTCCCGCGCACGCTGGACCGCCGCCAGGACCTGGGACCGCTTCAGCTGACGCGCGTCGAACGTCAGGGCACGCAGCGCGCTGAGCACCTCGTCGTGCACGAGCCGTGCCGCGCGGCGTTCGACGAGCGCTGCTGCCTCCTTCGCCTCTGCTACGGCCAACTGCTCGTGGGTGCGCGCCGCCCCGGCGTCCGCCTGGTCGGCGAAGTAGCGCAGCATCCGGGCGCCGACTCCACACAGGACAACCGATGCAAGTGTCGTCACGGCGCGCTCAGCCGGTAGAGCACTCGAGACGTCCCAGGCGCCAACCGACACAAGGGGGACCAGGACCGGGACGACGACCGGGTTGTGACGGGTGAGTACGGTCCACGCGGTCAGGCCGGGCCCGGCAAGCTCATACAGCGTGTCGTCCACCGGCGGACCGGTCCCGGAACTGAGCCGAGCGATCAGAATTGTCAACGCCGTGGCCCCGAGGAGACCGACGACCAGGGGCTCGGACAGGGGCCCGCGCGAGGCCCGCACCGACGTGACCAGGAGCAGCGCACATAGCACTGCAGCCATGACGGGTTGCACCGCGTTCGGAGCGTCGACGAGCAAGCGCGAGCCGCGCCCGGTCGCGCTGACTGCCACCTGCCCGACGAGCAACACCGTGTAGAAGGCGAAGATGACTCCGAAAGCACGGTCAAGCACCGCTCGGTAGCCACCTTCAGCTGCGGGCCGCTCTGCCCCGGCAGTCCTAGAGGGGGCGTGCCGCACCGCTACAGGCCCGCAGCGTCGGGGCCGACGTACCCGTCGCGAACCGCTACCCGGAGCAGGTCAACGCGGCTTGCCACGTCATCGCCGGCCGCTCGGTAGGCATGCCTCACGGCATCGACGTGGTCACGCACCGTCCCTTCGGCAATGGCCATGGCCCGAGCGACCTGACGGGCCGTGAGGCCTTGAGCGAAGAGCCGAAGTGCCTGCTCCTGGCGGGGGGTCAGCCGTGGACGCGTCTTGGCGGCCAGGAAGCTCGTCGCCATCAATGGTGAGACGAAGTCCTCACCCGCCTTGACCGCGCGCACCGCGTCCAACAGCGCCCCTTCGTCGTCGTTCTTGCCGACCACGGCTCGGGCGCCCGAGCCGAGCGTCCCCTGAAGCCGGTGGGCCCTGGACTCTGCCGTGTAGATGACCACCGGGTAGCCGGCCTCGCGAAGGGCGGACAGGTTGCCCTGCGGTGTCGTCCCATCCCCCAGTTCCAGGTCGAGCAACACCACGTCGGCTCGTTCAGGAGCAGCGCGCTCCTGCTCGAGCAGCTCACGGACCGTCGCAGCGGTCGAGCCTGCCACGATCGCTTCGTCCTGGCGGGAGAGAGCTGTGATGACACCGACGCAGATGGACCAATGGTCGTCGACGACGCCGACCCTCGTCCGGTCGCGGGGAGCGAGCGGGGCTTCGTCCTGCACGAGGACATCTTCTCGCAGGCAAGCATCCGTCCGTGCAACCGGCAGTCCCGAAGGGAGAACACGGCCGTCATCGTCCTTCGCAATCAGCGGCGCGTCTCCCCGGAAGTGGGGATGGCGGGGACGTCGCAGTACGAGGACGCTGGTGCAAGAGATCATCAGGAGACCGACACGGACTGTTGGAAGGGAGCCAAGGATGGGCTGGAAACAGCAGGGGCCGCGGTGCAATAGGTGCCCCGAATACACGGAGACCTGTGCGAGGTGCACCGGCGACGGACGAGTAGTGAGCATCGCAGGGAGTCTGGAGTGCCCCGACTGCCGCGGGAGCGGGTTCGTGTGTCCGCGGGACGGCTCCGGGTGGAATCGGTAGCAGTGTGTCCAGAAGGGCATGCTCCGCGCCGGTCCGTGGTGGGCGAAGCAAGGGTGCGTCAGCCTGCATCGCCATAGTCCTGGCGACCGGGTGCTCGGTCGGGACCAGTCGGGCTGCCTCGACGACCGCCGGTCGTGCGAGCCCTGGGCCGTCCACTGCCCACTGAGACCAGCTGACCGGGTCCGGGTACGTCCCGGACGCCTTCATCAGAGCGCAGGGAACTGCCGGCCTGCTGAACGGCGTCGGCTCCAGTTGCTTGCCGCAATCGCCTCTCAGCGCTTGAGCACGCCGGCGTCATCCAGCGGCGGCGACGCCTCGTGCAAGCCGGGTGCCTCGCTGGGTTGCGGCGTCCGAAGCTCGGCCGGGCGGGTCGGCTGGTGTCCCGCCGCCGCCGCAACCAGGGGGCCGGAGGCGATGAACGAGCCGGTGACCAGCGCGATGCCGACCACGGCACGTACCCGGTGCGTGCGCCACGCCGGCTGCTTGACCCCGAGGGGAACCATTCGCGCCTGAGGCGTCGTCGAGCTCGCGGTCGACGACGAGGCGAGGCTGGACACGGCGCCTCCTCGCTCGGCCACCGGCGGGCAGCCGGACCCGGGAGCAAGTGTGCGGACGCCACGCCGCGTGTCGCCGCCACGACACGCCAAGGTGTGCGGCGGCAGGACAGACTGGGCGAGTGCGGGACGCTTACGGAACCGAGCGCCGGTCACCGCTGATGCCGGGGCTGCGCTGCGTGCATGCCGACCTGCACAACCACACGCGCATGTCCGACGGCCGTGGCGACCCGCGGCGGCTGTTCGCCTCCCTGCGTGAGGCCGGGCTCGACGTCGCCGCCATCACCGACCACGCCAACCTCGCCAGCCCGCTCGGCCGGCCCGGCCGGGTGCCGTTGGCGTCAACGCTGCACGGCATCTCCGGGGAGGACTGGCAGCTCGCCCGGGAGCTGGCCGACGCCGGCGACGAGCACGGGCGATTCGTCGCCATTCGCGGGTTCGAGTGGTCCCATCCGCTGCTCGGCCACGTCAATGTCTGGGACAGCCCCGGCTTTACCTACCCCCGCTGGCCGGGAGCCCGCGACATGCGCCGGTTCTGGGACTGGATGCAGACCGATACGGCCGGAGAGGCGCTGGCATCGTTCAACCATCCGGGTGGCCGCGGGACGGTGCTGCGCTTCGCCGGCTTCAGCTTCCAGGAGGCGCTTAGGCCGCGGCTGGTCGGCCTGGAGATGTTCAACAAGACCGACGACTACCTGCTGGAGGTCGACGCGGGCGGGGTGTCCCCCCTGGTGCAGTGCCTGGCCGCGGGCTGGCGCCCTGGCCTCATCGGTGTCACCGACGAGCACGGCTCGGACTGGGGCAACCCCGGGGGAAAGGGGCGCACCGGCCTCTACGTCGACGAGCTCTCACGCGCTGGGGTGGCCAGGGCACTGGCCGCGCGTCGTTCGTTACGCGGCCAGGGTCAAGGGGATGCGGCTGGCCGCCACGCTCGGCGGCGTGCCGATGGGCGGCGAGTTGGGGCCTGCCGAACGCGAGGCCGCGAGCCGGCGGGGCGCGCTGCCGCTCGTCGTCGACCTCGACCTCGGACCTCTGACACATGGGGTGGAGCTGTCGCTGCAGGTCCTTCGCCCAGGCCCGGACGTGCCCGTGGCGACGGAGGTGGCCCGGGCGCGCTCCGGCTCCGGACCGGCTCAGCTGACGACCGTCGAGATCCCGGTGGGCGACGAGCCGTGGCTGGTGCTGCGGGTGACCGACCCCGCGGCCCGGACCGACGCCGGGTCCACCGGCGACTACCGGCAGCTCGGCCGCAGCATCGCCTACGCGAGCCCGTGGTACTTGCAGCCCGCCGTCGCAAGGTAGGTGCGGCCGGGGAAGCGTGCCCACCTGATTCCAGTGTCGGTCAGGCCTACCCGAGCAGCAACGTGAGCGTGTGGATGCCCAACCCGGCGAGGGCACCGACCACCGTGCCGTTGATGCGGATGAACTGCAGGTCACGGCCCACCTGCAGCTCGATCCGCTGCGAGGTCTCGGTCGGGTCCCAGCGCTGCACGGTGTCGCTGATGATCGTCGCAATCTCGGTGCCGTAGTTCGACGCGAGGTAGCCGACGCCTTGCGCGACCCAATCGTCGACCTTGTGCTGCAGCTCGGCGTCGTCCGACAGGCGACCCCCGAGAGCGATGATTCCCTCGGTGGCCCGGCGGCGCAGCTCGCTGTGCGGGTCGTCCACAGCTTCGAGTACCAGGCGGCGCCCCGTGATCCACGTGGAGCGCAGGGCGGCGCGCACGTCCGGGTGGGCGAGCAGGCGCTCCTTGACCTGCTCGGCGCGCTCGATCGTCTCCGGGTTGTTGACAAGGTCGTCCGCGAACTCGGCGAGCAGGTTGTCGATCGCCTGCCGGACCCGGTGGTGGGGGTCGCCCTGCACCTCGGTCGCGACGCGCAGCAGCTCGCGGTGCACCCGACCCGCGATCGCCTCGTCGACGAACGGCGGCGACCACGCCGGTGCCTGCTCGATGACCACGTCGTGCACGGTCTCGCGGTTGTCGACCAGCCACTCGAGCAGGGCGTCGACGCCGAGGTCGACGACGCGGTGGTGGGTGCCGTCCTTGACGACCTCCGCGAGCAGCCGGCCCGCTGGCGGACCCCAGGGGCGGGCGGCGAGCCGGTGCACGAGCGTCTGCTCCAGCACCGCCTGGACGTCCTCGTCGCGCAGCACCGCAAGCAGCCCCCGGACCGCGGAGGCCCCGAGCTCGACGACACGCTCGGCGTGCGGCGACTCGGCTACCCAGGCCCCGAGCCGGGCGGTCACCTGGGCAGAGCGAACCTTCTCGACGACGACCGGCTCGGACAGGAAGTTGCTGGCGACGAAGTCCTCCAGGCTGCGCCCGATCTCGTCCTTGCGGCTCGGGATGATCGCGGTATGCGGGATCGGCAGGCCGAGCGGGCGGCGGAACAGGGCGGTGACGGCGAACCAGTCGGCGAGCGCGCCCACCATCGCCGCCTCGGCCGCCGCGCCGACGAACCCCACCCACGTCGGTGCCGGGGAGGCGAGGCGCGTGGCGACGTAGATCGCCGTCACCAGCACGAGCAGACCGGTGGCCAGCGTCTTCATCCGGCGCAAGTCGCTGCGGCGCTGCACGTCGGCCGGCAGGATCAGGCTCACGGTCAGCGCTCCACGGGAAGGCCTTGCTCCACCCACGCGTCGACGCCACCGGCCAGGTCGGTCGCTCGGTGCAGCCCGATGCGCTGCAGCGATGCCGCGGCCAGGCTCGAGGAGTAGCCCTCCTGGCAGACGACGACGATGTGGGCGTCGAGGTCGGCCAGCGGCAGCGCCGCCTCACCGGCGGGATCCAGGCGCCATTCGAGCACCGTGAGGTCGATCTGCACCGATCCCGGGATGCTGCCGCTGGCGTTCCGCTGCTGTACCGGACGGATGTCGACCAGCAGCGCACCGGCTCGCTGCGCCTCATGAGCTTCAAGCGGGTCGAGCCGCTTCAGGCCGGTCCTGACCTCGGCAAGAACGTCGTCGATCGTCGCTCGCTTGCTCACCGTCACGACGCTAGCCGAGAGCAGCGGGGCCTATGACGAGCGCCGGCGCCGCCCCGGGATGGGACGGCGCCGACAAGCACCCGCAATGGCGGTAGTTGTCTGGAGCAGGTGGCTCAGTAGTAGTGGCGTCGCCCACCGATGGCCCGGCCGGTGGCCCCGAGCACGGCGAGCACGGCGCCGATCAGCAGCAGGACAATGCCGATGAAGACGAGGAACCCCAAACTCTTCACCACCAAACCGATGATGAGCAGCACGATCCCTAGAACGATCATGAAAGCCTCCTGGCCTCGTTCGACCTGGTCCCACTGACTGGGGACCGGAGCGGTCAGTGACGATCATCCCCTACTAAGCGTGGCTCCAATCACACGCCGCTCCGATGCCCGCACGAAATGTCCAGCCGATCTGTCATCCTTCCGCGAGAAAGTGCAGCGCGCGGGGGATGTCCGATGGACCGCTGATCTGCTCGAAGCGCGCGCCGGCGGCGGCCGCGAACGCCGGGGCCTCGTCCGCATCGTCGGCTGGCGCGAGCACGGCCAGTGAGCCGAGCCGTCGTGCCACCGCAACGGGATCGTCACCTGCTGTCGGTCGCCCGTCCGACAGCAGCACGGTCAGCCGGCGCACCGCCGAGGAGCGGTCAAGCTGGGCGCGAGCGGCGTCGAGGCCGAGTGCGAGGTCGGTGGGCCCGTGGCCGCGCAGCGTGAGCACGTCGTCGATGACGTCGGCAACGGGGCGTCGCTGGTCCTGCGGCTTGATCACGATGGCCTGGTGGTTGACGGCGACGACGCTGTGATCGTCCGGTGCGCGGGCTGCGACGGCGGCCGCGGCCAGCGCAGCCGTCGCGAGGCGCTCACCCCCGACCGACCCGCTGCGGTCGACGACCAGGCATAGCGCCGCCGCTGGTCGCCCCCAGACGGTGCCGCGAAGGTCCTCGACGTCGGCTGGCCGGCCGGTCGCCGCCGCGCTGACGAGCGCCTCGAGGCTCGCCTCGACGTCGAGCTCGCCGTCGGGGTTGAGGCGCACGCGGCGCAGCCGCCCGGTGCCGCGCTCGCGTAGCGGCCCGCCGCGGCCGAGCCGGACGGTGACTCGCCCAGCCAAGCGCCGGGCGAGCGCTCGCAAGCGCGCGTCGGTGGCGCCCGTCAGGTCTGCCAGCATCGCGAGGGTCTCGTCGGCATCCTCGCCGAGGGCCTCCTCCAGGGCCGCCTCATCGAGGGTGCCGAGCGCGGGCGATACCGCCCCGAAGCTGCGGTGGCGGGCGAGGTCGCGCCGCGACGTCGTCTGCCGGCCCGCATCGGCCAGCGCCTGGCGGGCATCATCGCCCTCCAAGATCAGCTGCGGGCGACCGCTGCCGCCGGCGGGGTCGGCCGGCCCGCCTGCGGGTGGGGGACCGGCCGCGGTGCTTCCCCCGGGCTCGGCTCACCCGCCGCCTGCTCCGGCGCCTGGAAGACCTTGGCCCACAGCTCTCGCACGACGTCTTCGGGCGAGCGGGTGGTGCCCTCGTGCAGCCGCATCCGGCCCGACAGGGCGGTGAGCGCGGCATCGAGGCTGACGTCGGGGTCGGTCTCGATGCGTCCGCGCAGCCCGGCGAGCGAGCGTGCGACCAGAACCAGGTCGATGGCGCCGCGCACGGAGGAGCCGACGCGCACGTCCGGGTGGTTGCGCGTCAGCCTGACCAGGGTGACGACCCGCTCGACGTGGTTCACCGGCAGGGGCGCCCCGCCTGCCGCCCGGCGGACGATCTCGACCTCGTCGTCGGCTTCCTGGTAGTCCATCCGCACCCGGCAGGTGCGGTCGTAGATGGCCGAGGCGATGCGCGCGGTGCCGACCGCGTCGAACGGGTTCATGGCAGCGACCAGGCGGAACCCGTCGGCCGCGACCAGCCGCCCCAGGCGGGGGACGTGCAGCTCGCCCTCGCTCATCACGGTGATGAGGACGTTGAGCGTCTCCTCCGGGACGCGGTTCATCTCCTCGACGTAGAGCAGCGCGCCGTCGCGCATCGCCGCGGCGAGCGGGCCGTCAACGAAGATCGCGTCGCGGTAGCCCTCGGCCATCAGCCGGGACGGGTCATGGTGGCCGACCAGGCGCGCGGGCGTCAGTTCGGCGTTGCCCTCGACGAAGTGGAAGCTGAGGTGCGCCGCCCGGGCCAGGCCCCGCAGCAGCGTCGACTTGCCCGTGCCGGGCGGGCCTTCGAGCAGCATGTGGCGCCCGGCGAGTAGCGCCGCCAGCACCAGCTCGACCTCGCGCTGCCGCCCGACCACCAGCTCGCGCAGGCGGCCGGGCAGGGCAGCGTCGAGGAGCGGGTCGGCCGCCGGCGCGTCGACCGGTCGGCCTTCCGTCGCGGGGTGACTCAGTAGTCCTCCTCGCCGTACATGATGACGCCGCGGATGTTCTTGCCGGCGGCCATGTCGGCGTAGCCCTGGTTGACGTCCTCGAGCTTGTAGGTGTTGGTGATGAGCTCGTCGAGCTTGAGCTGGCCCTCGCGGTAGAGGCCGAGCAGCTTGGGGATCTCGACGCGCGGGTTCGCCGCCCCGAACACCGCACCCTGCAGCCGCTTCTGCAGCAAGGTCAGCTCGAACAGGCTGAGGCTCACGTCGATGTCGGCCATCCCGCCCATGCCGGTGACCACGCCGGTGCCGCCCTTGCCCACCATGGCCATCATCTCGGCGATCTGCGTGCCCTCGATCCGGCCCACTGTGATGATCGCCTTCTCGGCGCCCCGCCCCCAGGTGATCTCGGTCAGCGGCTCGAGCGCCTCGGCCATGCTCGAGAAGGTGTGCGTCGCCCCGAAGACCATCGCCTGCTCGCGCTTGAACTCGACCGGGTCGATGGCGATGATGCGCTTCGCACCGGCGGCCTTCGCCCCCTGGACCGCGTTGGCGCCGACCCCGCCGATGCCGATGACGACGACGGTGTCACCGGGCATCACCTCGGCGGCGTAGACCGACGAGCCCCAGCCGGTCGTGACGCCGCAGCCGACGAGCGCCGCCTTGTCGAGCGGGATGTCGTCGTCGATCTTGATGGCCGACGACTCGTGCACGGTGACGTACGGGGAGAAGGTGCCGAGCAGGCACATGGGGATGGCGCCCTGGCCGTTGACCGTGTGACGCAGGGTGCCGTCGGCGATGGACACGCCGGTCAGCAGGTTGGCGCCGAAGTCGCAGAGGTTCTGCTGGCCGTTGGAGCAGGACGGGCAGCGGCCACAGGCCGGGATGAAGGCGAGCACGACGTGGTCGCCTTCCTGCAAGGTGTTGACGCCTGGGCCGACCTTGGTGACGATCCCGGCGCCCTCGTGGCCGCCGAGGAACGGGAACGAGGGCAGCACGGTGTCGCCGGTGCGCACATGCTCGTCGGAGTGGCACATCCCCGAGGCCGCCAGGCGGACCTGCACCTCACCCGGCACCGGGTCGCCGAGGTCGATCTCCTCGATCTTCCAGTCCTCGTTGACGCCCCACAGCACTGCACCCTTTGTCTTCAACATTCTCCCTCGTCCTGCACCGGCCTGGTGGCAACGCGTGATCGGCGTCACCGCGTGTGTCGGCTCAACCTAACGCCGCGCCTTCTGGCCGGTTCAGCCGCCCCTGCTGCAGCAGGGGCGCACTCGCGAGGGTGCCGGCATCCCGGCTGACGGCGATGCAGACGGAGCCGCAGGGGCGCGCCGGAGGTCCCGTGCGCCCGCGATCGCGTGGCAGTGCATCGACGCGCGGACAGCGCCGCTGTGGCGCTCCTCCATCGGCCAGGCAGGCCCGGCAGCCGGCTGGCCAGGGCAGTCCTGGCACCATGCGGGGATGGAGAGCGGTCCCCTCGTCGGTCAGGTGCTTGCGGTCAGCCGGGACGGCGGGCACCGGTTCAGCAAGCCTGGGCAGGAGCAGATCGCCCTCGTCGCCGGGCTGGGTGTCGAGGGTGACGCCCACGCCGGGACGACCGTGAAGCACAGGTTCGCCGCGGCGGCGACTCCGGATGCTCCCAACCTGCGCCAGGTGCACCTCATCCACAGCGAGCTGCACGCCGAGCTGGCCGACCGCGGCTTCGACGTCGGCTCAGGCCAGATGGGCGAGAACGTGACCACCTCCGGCCTCGACCTGCTCGGGCTGCCCCGCGGGACCCGCCTGCACCTCGGGCCGAGCGCCGTCGTGGAGGTGACGGGCCTGCGCAACCCCTGCTACCAGCTGAACTCGCTCGCGCCCGGGCTGATGAAGGCCGTGTTGCACCGCGCGGAGGACGGGCGCGTAGTCCGCAAGGCCGGGATCATGGGGGTCGTCGTGGCGGGCGGCGAGCTTCGTGCCGGTGACCGCATCGACGTGGAGCTCCCGCCGCCGCCCCACGCGGCGCTGGGCGTCGTCTGACCCGGAGCAGACCGCGGCCCAGCGCGAACAGGTCACACCGCCGTGCCGTTTGCGGAGGCCGATGCGGCGGCAGCAGAATCAGGTGAGCCCCGTCCCGACTCCTGCCGCGGGCTGCCGATGAGCGTCTCGCGGCTGGTCCGCCCGCCCGGGCTGCAGACCGACGAGGGACGCTCTGCCAGCCGCCTGGAGCTGTTCTTCGACCTCGCCTTCGTGCTCGTCGTCGCCGAGCTGGCCGGGGCGCTGAGCAAGGACCTCTCGGGCCACGGCGCTGTGAAGTTCGCCGGGCTGTACGTCGTCGCCTGGTGGACGTGGGCCTCGTCCACCCTGTATGCCAACCGGTTCGACACCGACGACGTGGTGTTCCGCATCCTGAAGCTGACGGGCATGCTGGCCGTGCTCGGGATGGCGGCGTCGGCATCGGATGCGACCGGCAAGCGGGTCGTGCAGTTCGTGGCGTGCTATGTCCTACTGCGGATCCTGCTGTTCGTCATGTACGCCCGTGCGTGGCGGTCGGTGCCCGAGGCCCGGCCGACGATCAACCTCTACCTGGTGGGCGCGGGCACCGGAGCGGCGCTGTGGTCGGCCTCGCTGCTGACGGACGGCTGGCTGCGCTACGCGCTCTGGGCGGTCGGCCTCGCGATCGAGGTGCTGATCCCCGTGACCGCCACGTTCGCCCCGGGTTCGGTGCCGCTGCACCTCGAGCACCTGCCCGAGCGGCTGGGGCTGTTCGTCATCCTCGTGCTCGGCGAGTCCGTCGCCTCGGTCGCGCAGGGCGTGCACGACGTGTCGTGGACGGCGGACTCGGTCGCGGTCGCCGTCGTGTGCTTCGTCCTGACCGCCGGCTTGTGGTGGAGCACGTTCGACTTCGCTGGCGCCGCAGCCAAGCGGCTGCTGCTCGGGGCATCCGACGAGGGTCGCCGCATCGCTGAGGATGCGTTCTTCTACGGTCACCTGCCGATCACCCTCGGTCTGGTGGCGACTGCGGTCGGCATCGAGCACCTGATCCTCGAGAGCTCGGCGGCGCAGGCGGCCTACTGGACCCGGCTCGTGCTCTGTGGCGGCGTGGCGATCTACCTGGCGTCGGTCAGCCTTACCAACAGCGCCCTGTCGGGACGCTGGCGCACGGGCTGGTGGTGGCTCGGCCCCGCCGCGCTGCTGGCGCTGGCCGCCGCCGTCGTGACGATCCCGTCGGTGGCCCTGGTCGCGCTGCTGGCTGCGATCGTCGTCGGGGTGGTCGCGTTCGGCATCGTGCAGGAGGGGCGCGGCGAGATCGAGCTCGAGCAGCTTTAGCGGCGATGTCTTCGCTGCGCTCGCCAGGTGGCCGCCGCGGTGTGACCATCCCGGTATGGACGAGACCAACGGCGCTGAGCGCCACGAGTACGTCCAGGCGCTGCCGTCGCCGGCGCTGAGGCCGTTCGTGGCCTGGTACGGCGGCTACCGGCAGCAGGGGCTGCCGCCTGGCAGGTATCGCGGGCTGCCGTCCCCGTACCTCACACTGATCGTCACGTTCGACGAGCCACTGGTCATCGCGGCGCATCCCGACCCCGCCCAGCCGGCGAGCCGGCACGACACGTTGCTCGGCGGCCTGCACACTTCGCCTGCCCTGATCGAGCACGACGGGCGCCAGGCGGGGGTGCAGGTGAGCCTGCACCCGCTCGGCGCTCGGGCACTGCTGGGCCTACCCGCCGGCGAGCTGGCCGGACTCGACGTCGAGGCCGACCAGGTCATCGGACCGGTCATGCACGAGCTGTACGAGCGCGTCGGGTCCGCGGCCACCTGGCGGCAGCGCTTCGCCGCGATCGACGAGGTCCTCCTGCGCTGCATCACGAGCCCGGCGGGTGCCAGCACCCCTTGCGTGCCATGCGATGCCGTCGCGCATGCCTGGATGCGGCTGCTCGCTGCCCGCGGCTGCCTGCCGGTCACGCAGCTCGTCGAGGAGACGGGCTACAGCCCCCGGCATCTGAGTGCCCGCTTCCGCACCGAGACCGGCCTGACGCCCAAGACGGCCGCCCGGGTCATCCGCTTCGATGCAGTGCGGCGGCAGCTGCAGGCGCAGGCCTCGGCTGGCGTGACGGGCGGTCTTGCCGACCTCGCCGCCGCATACGGCTTCTACGACCAGGCGCACCTGGCGCGCGAGTTCCGCGGGCTGGCCGGCTGCCCACCGAGCCGGTGGCTGGCGGAGGAGGTCACAAACGTCCAAGCCGCCGAGGTGCCGGTCGAGGCACCCTGAGCGCATGACGAACACCGCACCCGCTCCACAGGTCTGGCCCACGCTGCGCGCCCGCGATGCCCGGGCCCTCATCCGCTTTCTCGTCGACGCGCTCGGCTTTGAGGAGACGGCCGTCTACGGCGAGGGGGAGCGGGTCGACCACGCCCAGCTCTCCTGGCCGCCCGGTGGCGGCGTGATGCTCGGCTCCGCGTGAGACGAGGACGGCGATGACGACCACTGGCCCCTGGCTCCCGGGACCTTCGGCGCGTACGTGGTGACCGACGACCCGGACGCCTTGCTGCAGCGCGCTCGGGCCGGGGGCGCGGAGGTGACGATGGAGATTCACGAGACCGACTACGGCTCCCGCGACTTCGCCATCCGCGATCCGGAGGGCAACCGCTGGTCGTTCGGGACCTATCGCGGAGAACCCCGTAAGAGCTGACCGCCTGGCTGCCGCCGGGCAGCGGACAGGGCCGCGCTCGTACCCTGGAGTCTGACGACCTCGGGGGCGGGACAGTGACGGCAGGCTCGGCGCAGGCAGCCCGTAGCGCGACGCAGCTGCCGTCCGGTCGGGGACCGCTGTTGGAGCGCCTGCTGACGGTCCTGCGCGGAACGGCCAGCAGCGCGGTGCTCGCGGGCGACGCGCCGGCAGTCTCCAGAAGCGACCCTTACGGTGACGACGTCCAGCTCGCGCTGTATCTCTGCTACGAGCTGCACTACCGGCCCCTCGTCGGGGTCGACGCCGACCTCGAGTGGGACGCGGAGCTGCTCGCCTTTCGCCGGCTGCTCGAACGGGCGTTCCTCGCGGCGCTGCGGGCAGACGTGGCGCGGGAGGCCGCTGCGGACGCGGGGGGCGACGACGACGTCGACGCGGCGCTCGCACCGCTGCTGCTGGAGCCGTCGTCGGGAACCGGCCCGTCCTGGTTCCTGCAGTCATCGGGCGAGCCCTGGCATCTCGCGGAGTACGTCGCGCACCGGTCGATCTACCACCTCAAGGAGGCCGACCCGCAGTCATGGGTGATCCCGCGGCTCGACGGGCAGGCGAAGGCATCGCTGGTGGCGGTCCAGCACGACGAGTACGGCGCCGGCCGCGGCGAGCGGATGCACGCCCAGCTGTTCGCCGAGATGATGCTCGAGCTGGGTCTCGACGCCGGCTACGGCGCATACCTCGACGCGGTGCCGGCCGCGACGCTCGCTCCGGTCAACCTGATGTCGATGCTGGGGTTGCACCGGTCGTTGCGCGGCGCTGCGGTAGGGCAGTTCGCGATGATCGAGGTGACCTCATCACCTGGCTCGCGTCGGATGTCCGCTGCGTGCGCGCGGCTGGGTGCGCCCAAAGCCGGCACGCGCTTCTACGACGAGCACATCGAGGCCGACGCCGTGCACGAGCAGGTGATCCGTCACGAGTTGTTGGCCGACCTGCTCGAACGCGAGCCGGAGCTGGCCGCCGACGTGATCTTTGGCATCCGGTCGAGCCTGCTGCTCGACGACAGGCTGGGCGAGCACATGATGTCTACCTGGACGGCGGGCAAGAGCTCGCTGCGGCGGCCCCTCGCTCAGCGGGGACCGAGTTCACGACGCTGACGGCATCGGTGCCCGGCCCATCGGCTACGAGGAGGCAATCATGATCGCTCGCGTCGCAGTGTGGGAACCGATGCCTACGGACGACCGCCAATGGGTCATTGATGCTGCCAAGACCGTGCCCGGCGTGCTCGGCGCCTACCACCTCGTCGACCCGGGTACCGGCAACGGCTTGTCGATCACGTTTCTCGAAGATCGCGTCGACGTCGGTGCGATCAGAGACGCGATAACCGAGAAGGCGGCGGAGATTGGCTGGCACGACGACCCACGCCCAGCACCCAAGTCCGAAGTGATCTACCGGGTTCTTGGTAGTGGCTAGCAGCCACCGCCACTCTGTCAGGGACGTGGCTGCGTCCTGAACTAGGCCTGCTCGTCCGCTGCTCGGGTCCGCTGGCGGTGGCTGGTATCGCAGAACGGCTGCCGACGGCTGCGCCGACAGGTGCACAGGGCCACGACCGGACGCTCGGACGTGACGAGCCGGCCGTCCGGCATCAGCACCTCGACCGGCCCCTCGATGAGCATCGGACCGCCCGGCACCGGGGTGACGCGCCGCGGTGCTCTGGTCCCTTGCGGCGCTGGTGTCACGAGCTCCATCCTGCCCGCAGGGCGGTCCGCCCAGGCCATACCGGCGGCTCGCGGTGACACCATCGGGAGTGTGGACGAGACGCAACAGCCACTCCTGACCGACGCGTACGCCATCCGCGACCCGGGACAGCTGCGCAGCCTCTACGGCACGGTGCCCAAGCGTGCTGCGGGCAAGGTGCATCCGAGCATCGACCGGCATGACCGGGCCTTCATCGCGCGCTCTCCCTTCCTCGTCCTCGCGACTGCAGCGCAGGGTGGGCTGCTCGACGTCTCGCCCCGCGGTGACCTGCCGGGGTTCGTGCACGTGCTCGACGACGAGCACCTCGTGCTGCCCGACCGGCCGGGCAACAACCGCATCGACTCCCTGCTCAACGTGCTCAGCGACCCCCGTGTCTCCCTGATCTTCCTCGTGCCCGGGCTGGGTCACACCCTGCGCGTGAACGGCACCGCGGTCATCAGCACCGACCCCGACCTGCGGGCGCTCGGCGCGGTCAAGGGCCGGCTGCCCGTCGTGGCAATGCTGGTCCGGGTGGCCGAGGTGCTGTACCAGTGCCCGCGGGCGCTCGTCCGCAGCGGCCTGTGGGAACCGAGCCGGCACGTCGCCCGCGAAGCCTTGCCGTCCCTCGACGAGGTGCTCGCCGAGCAGGTGGCCGGCCTGTCGCTGCAGGAGTCTGTCGCGCTGGGGGCAACCAACGACCCGCTCTGGTAGCCGGGCTGACCCATGGCGACGGTCGATGATGTGCACCGCATCGCGCTGGCACCGCCGGGGACGACGGAGCGTCCCTCCTACGGCACGCCCGCGTTCCGGGTCCGCGACCGGCCGTGCGTGCGGGTGCATGAGCAGCCGGGTGTCCTCGTCCTGTGGACCGCGAGCGAGGACGAGAAGGACGGGGGTGCGCCGTGAGCGGACGGTCGCCGGTCAGCCGAGCGTGATCGTCTCAGTGAGCCACTCGTCGAAGGTCTGGGTGCCCAGCTGCGCCCGCGTGCCGGGGAGCAGGCCGCCGAGGCGCATCTGCCGTGCTGCGGCGCCCGGCAGGCGCAGCGGCACGACCCGCCGCTGCTCGCCTCGTGCCTGCAGCAGCCGGCGGGCCAGGTCGACCAGCTGATGGACCTTGGGGCCGCCCAGGTCCGGGGCGCGGCCGGCCGCCTCTCCGGTCGCCAGCTGCACCAGGGCGGCGGCAACCTCATGGGCGGCGACGGGCTGCACCAGCATCTGCGGGACGGGCGCGAACCGGCCGGGGGTCCGCGACAGGAGCTGCCCGGCGAACTCGTGGAACTGGGTGGCGCGCAGGACGGACGCGGGCAGCGGCCCGGCGAGCACCACGTCCTCCTGGCGGCGCTTGCCGGCGTAGTAGCCGGTGTCGACCCGGTCGATGCCGACGATCGACAATGCGACGTGATGCTGCACGCCCGCACGCTCCCCGGCCGCCAGCAGATTCGTGCTGCTGTTCGTGAAGAACTGCACCGACGTCCGGCGCCGCAGGGTGGCTGCGTTGCTGACGTCAATGACGGCTGTCGCGCCGGCAAGCGCGTCGGACAGCCCGGCTCCGGTCGCCACGTCGACCCCCAGCGAGCGGGCCAGGACGACCGGCTCGTGGCCCTGCTGCGTCAGCGTCTCGACGACGCGCCGGCCCACGACGCCCGTCCCGCCGGCGACGGCGATCCGCATCCCAGCCTCCCCGCTCTGCTTTCGGCCAGCCTGCTAGCGGGCGGCTCCGACGGGATTCGCTGCCAGGTACTGGCCGGCCTCGTCGAAGAAGACGAGCGCCTCCGCGGGCGCAACGAGGGCCACCGACTCGCGCTCGGCCAGCGGGTGAGCGGCGTCGACCCGGACGGCGAGGACGCCCGACTCGGTCGTCACGAACGCCAACCGCTCGGCGCCCAGCCGCTCCGTCGTGATGACCTCGCCCTTGACGAACAGGCCTGCCCGGGCAGCTCCTGCGACGGTTGCGCCGGCGCTGTCGCCGGGCCGCAGGTGCTCGGGACGCACCCCGACGGCGGCCGCCCCGGGCGGGGCGGCCACCACGAAGCCGACGCCGCGTAGCTGCCCCTGGTCGGACACGCCGTCGAGCACGTTCATCGGCGGGCTTCCGACGAAGCCGGCGGCGAAGCGGGTCGCTGGCCGGTCGTAGATCTCATCCGGGGTCCCGAGCTGTTCGAGCCGGCCTGACTGCAGCACGGCCACGCGGTCTCCGATGACCATGGCCTCGGACTGGTCGTGCGTCACGAACAGCGCTGTCGACCCGAGTCGGCGCAGCAGCGCGAGGATCTCGACCCGCAGGCTGACCCGCAGCTGCGCGTCGAGTCCCGACATCGGCTCGTCGAGCAGGACCACCCGCGCGCGCGTGGCGAGGGCCCGCCCGATGGCAACCCGCTGGCGCTGCCCGCCGGACATCTGCGCGGGCTTGCGGCCGGCGAGGTCGGCGATGCCCAGAAGGTCGAGCGTCTCGCGGGCACGGGCGAGCGCGGCGCTCTTGTCCATGTTGCGGCCGTACCGCAGGGCGAGGACAAGATTGTCGGTTGCGGTCAGATGCGGGTAGAGCGCGAAGTGCTGGAACACCATCGAGACGTCACGGCTGTGCGGCGGGAGTCTCAGCTGGGAGACGCCGTCGAACAGCACATCGCCGGAGGTGGCGTCCTCGAGTCCGGCGACGATGCGCAGCAGGGTCGACTTGCCCGATCCGGACGGCCCCAGCAAGGCGACCACCTCACCGGGGGCGACGCTCATCGACACGTCGTCGAGCGCCCGGACCGACCCGAAGCTGCGCGACAGCCCTCTCACTTCGATCTGCGTGCTCACCGGGTGAGCTCAGCAGCCTTCGACTGCAGGTCGCTCAGCGCCTTGGCCGGGTCGCCGCCCTTCTCGACCCCGACCACCACGTCGGTCGTCGTCTGCGGCAGCTCACCGCCGCGTGCCCCGCCCCATGACGGCGGCGGGACGATGCGGGCGGCCAGGTCGTTGAGGGCCGCGAGGTCCGGGTACTTCGCATACAGCGGCGCCAGCTGTCGGCTTGCCGTCTTGTCGACCGACAGGTAGCTCACGGCCGCGGTGCTCGCTGCGATCACATCGGGCGTCAGCAGGGCGACGAGCATCTCGGTCGCCATCTCCTTCTGGCACGCATCGGCGGTCAGCACCACAAGCGCGTTGCCGCCCGCCACCGGCCGCACGCTGCCGCCGGGCAGGGTGGGGAACGGCACGGTGCCGATGTCGAAGGCGTCCTTGCCCCGGCCCGCGACGGCGCCCTTCACACCCGCCACGGCTGCCGAGGTCGCTCCGACGATCACGGACTTCTTCAGCCCGAAGGAGATCAGGCCCTGCACCGTCGGGTCGTTGGACTGCGGCCCGTACGACGCAACCTGGCGCATCACGTTCATCGCCTCGAGGGCGGCCGGGGTGTTGTAGGCGGGCTGGCCGGACGCGTCCTGCAGGTTGGTCCCCTTGGACCCGGCCATCGTGTTGAGGAACCAGTACGCGAACTGCTGACCGGTCGGCAGGTCGACGGCGGTGACCCCGGGCAGCGCTTTCTTGATCTTGTCTGCAGCGGCGAGCAGGCCGGCGGTGTCGCCCAGCGTCGACGGGTCGACCCCCGCCTTTGCGAGCATGGCCTTGTCGTACATCAGCACGGGCACCGAGACCTGCTGGGGGATGCCGTACTGCTTGCCGCCCACCTTGCCGAGCGGGACGAACCGCTGGTCGTACGACGCGCGCAGCAACCGCGGCGAGACCTCTTGCGCCCCCAGGCTGCGGACGAACACCGGCAGCAGGTCGAACCCGGCCACGGCGAGGTCGGTGCTGCGGCCGGCTGCCTTGTCGGCGCTGACCTGGTTGACCAGCGTGCTGTAGTTCGATGCTGACGACGACAACTGCACCTTCAGCCCCGGATGCGCCTTCTCCATGAAGGTCTTGCCCGAGGTGACCACGCTGTTGAGCGTGCCGACTGTGGTCACCCGCAGCGTCTTCACCTGGGCGGCGCACTGCGGCGATGCCTTCGCGCCGTTGACGTCGTCGACGGCAGCCGTTGCGGCACGAGCGGTCGGAGCGGCGACCGAGGGCGAGGCGCTGCCGCTGCTGCCGCCACCGCCGCATGCGGCTAGCGCCAGGGCCAGGGTGGCCGCGGTTGCTGTGGCTGTGCTGGCGGTGCGGGTCGTTCTGGGGGACGGTCGGGTGCTCATCGAAGCTTCTTTCCGAGATGGAGGAGCATGGTCAGCTGGCGCCGGTCCCGGTCAGCCCCGCGGTCAGCCGGCGCTGCGCGACGAGGAAGACGACCAGGGTGGGCAGGGTGATGACAGCAGCCGCCGCCGACAGGATCGCGTAGTCCGGCAGCCCGGAGGCGCCGGCGTAGACCGCGAGCGCGAGGGAGGGCGTGTAGTTGCCGGGCGAGCGGGCGACCAGCAGCGGCCAGAGGTACTCGTTGAACGACAGGAGGAACGAGAAGGTCGCCAGCGTGGCGATGGCCGGGGTGCTGAGCGGGACGACGATGCGCCACAGCGTGCGGATCGTGCCGAGCCCGTCCATCCTCGCCGCCTCGAGCACGCCCTGCGGAATCGTCGTCATGTACTGCCGGAGCAGGAAGATGCCGAAGGCGTTGACGATGAACGGCAGGATGAGCCCGACCTTGGTGTCGGGAAAACCCAGCCCGGAGACCGTCACGTAGTTGGGCACCGCCAGCACCTGAGTCGGCACGAGCAGGGTAGCGAGTACCAGGCCGAACAGCGCGTTGCGCCCACGAAAGTGCAGGCAGGCGAAGGCGTAAGCGGCAGGAACCGCGGTCAGGACCTGCAGCACCAGGATCGACAGGCTCACGATGATGCCGTTGGTGAGCGCGGTCCCGAGGCCGACAGCGTTCCACGCCGTGCTGAAGTTCTGCACGCGCAGCTCGGACGGGACCGGGTTGGCCGACATCCCCAGCAGCGTCGCGGGCGGACCGAGCGCTGTGCGCAGCATCCACAGGAACGGCAGCAGCGCGACGACCACGGCGAGCGTGAGCAGGGCCCAGCGCAGTGTCCGAGCCGTTGCGGACTCGCGGAGCACCGTTGCCGGCCGGGTCGAGGGGTGCGCGCGCCGTACTCGGGGCCGGGCCGCGAGGGTCGCGCTCACGCCGCCTCCTGCCCGACCCGCTGCCGCAGCCGGCGCCCGGCCAGCGCGCCCAGCGCGCCGATCCCGACCACGACGATGAGCAGCAGGAACGACAGGAGCGAGGCATACCCGATGCGGAACGAGGGCGTGAAGCCGACCGACCAGATGCGGTAGACGAGCGTCTCGCTGGCGCCTTGCGGGCCGCCCTGGGTGAGCACGGCGACGGTCTCGAACGTCTGCAGCGTCAGCAGCGTGGTGAGCACGAGCACGAACACGGTGGTGGGTGCGAGCAGCGGCCACGTCACCCAGCGGAAGCGCGCCCAGCCGCGCAGCCCGTCGATGTCGGCCGCCTCGAACACCACTCGCGGGACGGCGGTCAAACCAGCGAGGTAGATGACGAACACGAAACTTGTCAGCCGCCACAACCCGACGACGGCGACGACGAACAGCGAGCTGGGCGAGCTGCCGAGCCAGTCAAGGGGGCGCAGGCCGATGATCGACAGCAGCGCGTTGGCCAGGCCGCCCGAGTCGGAGGAGAAGATGTACTGGAACACCACCGACATCGCGACCAGGTTGGCGGTGACGGGCAGGAACAGCAGCAGCCGCACCAGCCCCCGCCCACGCCGCACCCGGTCGACGAGCAGAGCGAGCCCGAGCCCGAGCGCCACCGCAGGCACGATCGTCAGCGCGCAGTAGGCGAGCGTGTTGACGACCGAGCGCTGCACCGCTGGGTCTGCGACCGCCTCCCGGAAGTTCGCCAGACCGGTCCAGTGCCAGGACGAGCCGGTCAGCGACTTGTCGGTGCCGCCCCACAGCACCGACAGCAACGTGGGGCCGATGGCAAACACCGCCAGGCCGATGAGCGCGGGCGCGAGCAGCGGGATCGCCCGCACTCCCTCCCGCCGCTGCACCGTCCCCATGGTGCCGCACGGCACACGGCGATGGGTCCCGACCCGCCAGGGTTGGGGAAACAGCAGGTGAAATCAGCCGGAGGCAGCTGTGGGGCGGGGACGGAACTGGCGCAGGGACTCCTCCGCTCGGCAGTGGTCGTTCTAAGGCCCGGTCGACTCCTCCTGGCACCCGCCGAGACGCTTGATCGCCTGGGCGTAACGGGGCAGTTCGTCATCGGGCACGTGGTCGAGCTCGACTTTCCTACGCTGGCCGACATGCTGACAGCCGCCGTGTTGAAGGACGTCCACCAAGTGACCGACCGGTTGCGCTGCCTGGCGCGACCCACCGGACTCGTCGTCGGTCACGTGCCTCCCCACAGATGAAGGGTAGCGCTGACGAGGTGCCTAGCTCATCTCCCGGAAGTCCGGGGCACGTCGAACTTGACCGCGCCGGGCGGCAGGACGGGGGCCGGCTCCCGACCTCAACTGCGCCCGCCGCAGCAACGCACGGGGTGACACTCGGGCGCTCTGCGCTCCACGTTGGCGGTCCACGTCAGGCTCAACGGCTTGGCCTCAGCTGAGAGCCGACGAGGGGATTTGAACCCCTAACCGCCCGATTACAAGTCGGGTGCGCTGCCAGTTGCGCCACGCCGGCGTGCTCCGATCGTAAGCGCTCAGCGGTGCGCCTACGCGAACAGCCAGAGTGCCACCAATGCCACCACCGCCACCATGAGAACCGCCAACGTCGCTAGTGTCGCGTATCTGAAGTTGTTGGACGGTTGGCTTTGGTGAGGATCTGGTCGGCGGTCTTGGTCCAGACGAATGGGTGTGCGCGGTCGTTCCAGCCGTCGATGAAGGTGCGGATCTTGGC
>JAABUP010003390.1_pt1 | contig 28212 bp, 39 predicted proteins | sample 5559201 | NCBI WGS metagenome assembly JAABUP01 (sample SAMN10711887, study PRJNA513373) | rock metagenome | isolation source: Antarctica rocks | place: Antarctica | reverse complement strand
ACTGATACCTGAGTAAACATCGTTGATTTGTGATGCATCAACGCAGAAGCTACTTTCCTGCGTGAAGCACTGTGACTGTTCATGAGTGTACCATCTGCAGTATTGACGAATAGTGCATGTCTGGCATGCATGTTCAAATGTAGTAGCACAGCTGATGCTATTTAGGTGCATTGCTTCAAGCTTGTGTGGGTGCACATGTCATCCCCCAGGGCCGTACAGCAGCATGCATGTACGTGCAATTTCAGAGCAGAAGCTTCTCAAGGCGCAACGTGCTGTATTGATTCAGGATGCAGGCATGAGCACAGCTGTTGCAATCTATGCCTATGCTGCTATCCTTCAAATAGGAATTGATCACCTCAGGCACATCTGACTGCACCATGGCCTGTAAAGTGTTTGATGTACAACATCCATTCCTGAACATTCCAATTTTCTTTGTGCTCAATGCAGAGCTGCATGACTTTGTCCAGACAACCACGCAGCCAGGATAGTGGCTGGTCAGACTCTAGTGGATCTTATGTAGATGTTCAGCTACTGCTTGCACAAGCTTGACAAGTTGCAGTGACAAAGCTCATTTTCTTGGCATGCCTTCTGACAAATGGCTACAGACACCTCTCCTCTTTGTGATTCAGCACTTCAGCAAGTGCCTTAAATGGTTGGCTGAGGGTCAGTGCATCTGCAGGCCTGAAAGCGAGTTGGCAACCTGCACACCAAGTAATGTGCTGCCATGGTCATTCATAACAGCTACATCTAGTGTTATCTTCATGGCAAAGATGTCTGCAGCACAGTGCAACCAGGCTGTGACATAATGCTGCTGCTAGTGCAGCTAATGATGACTCAGGGTGCAACACAGATGACCCAAGTTTTCACAACGATGACTCAAGTGAGCATGACCACATGGTTTGGGCACTCCAGAATGCAATCTCTGACAGCTGACATTGCATGCAGAGGACACCAGGAATGTGTAACTTGACAAGTGCTTGAAGTTTTAACATGCCAGCCAAATTCAGTGCATTCTTGGGCACAAACAACATCAAAGGTGCTTGATTTGCTGTAACTGATGAAGCAGCATTGGCTGACCTTTCAGGTGGGCTGAGAGTGAGCATCCAAATACCTGTCATGGAGGCTGGGCGAACAGAGCAAGAGTAGGGGCAGTAACGCGGAATGCAGCAGGTCCTGAGCTCATCTGCTTCAGCTGCTGCTAGCACTCTGAGATACACACTTGCAGCCTGACGCTGCGGTCTGAGCAGTGGCTGCTGCTTTTCAGCTTCCGCTGCTTCTGCAGGGTGCTGCTGCACCGCACTGTTTGCTCTTTTGTGTGGCTTGCACCACAACGCATGCTGTGACCTGCCAGGCTGCTGGTCACCTGAAAACCATGAGGGGTCAAGGACCAGTGTCAGTGTTTCTGAAAAGGTGTCAGGCACTTGTACACTTTGAAATCTTACCTGCACCTTGTGCTTGTGTTGCGGGCACGTCAGACATGCTGCTTCCATTGCCATTAGCAGTAGCTGGTCTGAGCACTGGAACCTGAAATTGCTTCAATACGGGCAGTGTCTGTTGCTGGACCTGGCTGCCGTCGCAGTATGTGTTGCTTAGAGATGGACGGAGACCAATGTTGCGAGCGGAGAAGGTGTGCTACTGTGCCCGATCCATATCGCTGATCAGAGTAAATACCTACTGCAGCCCCTTAAGGATCCTCTCGTCGCCGTGGCTGCCGCCGACAATGGCGTGTTCATTCCGCAAACACTGCTTGGCAGCATTGAATCCCTCGCTACGACCCGTAACCGTGGATTTCTTCGCCTCTCCCTTCGACATGGCTAGGCAAAGTGAGGTGAGAGATCTGCCAACGTCAGTGGGGATTTTGGCCGTTTCCGCCCGCGCACTACATGCAACAAGTCTTTGCGAAGGGTAGAAGCTATCACAAACACCGTAATGCCACACTTAGTGCTTCTAGACAACATGCTAAGTGCTGCTGCCTGCTATGCCAGTCATCGCTACTTCATATTTCAGTCCCTATTTTACCAACTGAAATCACCTTGAGAGAGAGAGAGAGAGAGAGAGAGAGAGATTACAATGCTTTAGCCAGCCAACTGTAATACATCCCTTTGTACAGTCCCACGTCTGGTCAGCGAGCGCGACGATGTAAAGTACGACAAAGTACGGCGTAAAATACGGCGTTTTTTAGGGTTTATGCTGGCGTTTCGGAAAACCAATTCCGTTCTACATCATGGGTTTTGCAAGGAATGCTGCTTTGTGCCGCTGGTCAGTGATGGCTTCAAACGATGCCAAAGAGCCTACTGCAAACTCGGTGCTGCCTGCTGCTGCCGATGGCCCGGACTGCAGGCCCTGTGGAACCTGCCACAGAAACGTGCAGTTCCTTTGCTATTTTATGCATAGACTGCTGGACTTCCGGCACGCAGAGATTGCTTCAATAGCTTCTTTGGGTGGAAGCAACAGTCCAACAGAGTCGAATGGTGTCTCTTTTGATCAGCCCTGTGGTGGCAGCTACCTGTCACCTTTCTGGTATGTATGGCTGCCCTCAGAAGATTCAGCTAAGACTGTGGCTAAGCGCAGCCTTTTGGTCAAGGTACGCAGCTATCTTCATGAGGCATGGCGCTCTGTGGCTTTGCAAGCCATTAGTTTTGGTGCCTTCATGTGCAGAGCTTTTTGGAGGTATGGGGTGAAGGAGCAACCTGGGAGGAACTTCTTGCATCAGTACAGACATATCCTAGGGAACGCATACAACGATGGTGCATGCCAAATATCTCGTTCAAGATTCTGGTGGACGGCTGGGGCAGAGCTGTCAAACAAGAACAACAGCTAGACATCATCAACAAATTTGACTTTTTAGGCTTGCAGGTTCAACCAGCTTCATGCTCTGTGTCACCTGCTGTTTTGGCAAAAATAATGATTGATCGCAGCTCACACTGTCCAGGGCCCTATCAAGATGCAAACTCCAGATCTGACACTTCGAATCATAATAGCAGACCCAGCAGATAACAATGGTCTCCCTGAGGTATGCGCCAGCAGAATCTGTTGCAAAAGGCTCGAGCCTTTGACCTACAAAAGGCTGCATGGCCATACATATAGCAGTCTGTCCTGAAGACTTTACAGGTGCCCTACAGGATCTACTTTGGGAGAGACGTTGCTTGCAGTGACCGCAGTGTCATCCACAAATATGGTCTGCCTCGCCGCAAGTACTTGGGGCCCACGTCCATGGATACAGAAATGGCTTTTCTTATGTGCAATCAAGGACAGGTGGATCTGCAGCTCAGTTGTAGCAAGGCTGACGATTGGCTCTCATGCTGAGTTATACAGATAACAGCTCAAGCCAAGCAGCTGTCATACACGTCGTACAAGTAGTGCTGCAAGTCTCAGCTGCTTGGAATTTCATACGATAAGGGCTTACACTGTAGTTTGTGCATTACATGACATTCCAGAAAGTCGCCACTTGAATGCACTAATGTTCCAATGCAGGTCAAGAAGGGTGACTTTGTGTATGATCCGTTTGTTGGAACCGGCAGCATACTAGTGGCTGCATCTCATTATGGTGCTCAGACCTTTGGTGCAGATATTGACATTCGTATAGTCAGAGACGGTAAACCGCCTAGGTTGCTGCCTTCAATTCATCATGAACACTTCATCACCCTGTGTTGTGCCATCTCCTTTATGGCATAGCAGACATGATGCCTTTGAGCAGACATGCTGATATGCAGATACCATACAATCCCTAACTGAACTTGAGCAGCAAACAGCGCTCAGCAGATTTTGAGCTGGAAATAATAGCAAAAAGAGATCCTGACAGGTGGTATTGGGTTGACGCTGTAGGTAAGGTGAACAAGGCAGGCACACGGACAGATGTATGGGACAACTTCCGGGACTATAACCTCATGTCACCAGTTGGATTGATCAGGGCAGATGCACATAGACCACCCTTCAGAGCAAACCTGCAGGTAATTTACAGTGTCTACAGTTGGGCATCTGTCAGTGGCTGTGTGTGCAAGGTCAACTCGCAAGGCTATGCTGAAAGCAGAGGCTCAGTGGGAGGTGCATTCATCTGACAAGCGTGTCACAGCCTAGCTATGCACCGTGGCGCATACAGCTTAGCAAGCCTGCATAAATTCAGCGCAGCGTTCTGCATGAGTCTTGGTAATGCAGATGTGCTGATGTCAGTGTTGCTGCAGGACATGTTTGATGCCATCATTTGTGACCCACCCTATGGTGTGCGAGCTGGCGGCAAGAAATCTGTGGCCAAGTCTCACAAGGTCACCTGCGCTGAGACGCATATCCCTTCAACCGATGCTTACACCTTTGAAGAGTGCTTGAGGGACTTGCTGCACCTTGCTGCAAAGCATCTTAAGCTTGGGGGCCGACTGGTCTTTTTTCAACCCTCAGTCCCTGGTGTTGACAAGGCAGGCTTTTCCATTCCATGCAGAGTCTTGTTCCATTTGCATACTGAAAGGAGAGAACTTTTAGTAAGCAATCATGACAGCAGCTCTAATACTCAGTATTCATGGCATTCCAGCAATGTGCACTATGGATTGCAACTGCATTTCATACATCACGTAGGATATGTTATATGCATGTGGAGCATGCATTGCGTCCATGCTGACAGGGATGGGGCATGCAGAGCATAACCTCCTAGTTACATCATACCTACGACGGCATGTGCCAAAACCTGGATATGCAGCATGCAATGGCTTTGTGCAGGCCGAAAAGACAACAGCGCATCCAATGCTGGCTATGGTCGCCAATTGTGAGCAGCCTCTTACCACACGCTACAGTAGGCGTCTCATCACCTTACAGAAAGTGCAGCCCTACAATGCAGAGCTGGAACAGCAAGCATTGTTGTCAGAGCAATTGCTCAGGTAAGCTTTTGGCCAGCATCAGCAGAGCTGCTGTGCCTTCAACCTGCTGCAAGAACAGCGGATTCACATCTTACACTGCTGTCAGTGTTTTCTGTGCAATTGTGAATGATGTACAATCTGCAGGCCTCCCATGAAGAGCATCCACGAAGTTGTGTACGAGTCGCAAAGCAAAGCTCAGGAGAGCGGTGGCGCTTTGCATCTGCAGCGGTATCGGGGCAAGCTAGTCTGAGTCTGAGTCACCGCATGCAGCTGCAGCTGTCGCAAGTGGTGGACGCATGTTGGGACTATATTGAATGAATGTAGCCAGGAAAACCATGTGGCTTTCAGAATGAACACACCAATTTGCGCAAGACAAATAAAAAGAGGCCACTTATGGCCCAGATGACCTGCCACTTGCGCAGTGTATGCAGTTGATGTCCTTCAGACATGGTCATCAGGTTGATGCTGACAGCAAACGTCGAGCTTTGTCACTGTTGACTCCTACTTTGCTCTGTACTTGCGGCAGATGCTCGTCCTTTGAACTACGTATGTGGAGCTGTTGCTCAACAGCAAGCTCATATCTTTCTGTGCAGCAGACTTGTAGTTGATCAGATTGCTCAGAGCTATACTAGGACTGCATGCATACATAATACAGGTTGATCTTCTTGCACTTCAGATCAATGCGTGCCCAGCAAAGGAACAGTGTCACAGGGGTATGAGGCATTCCAATCGCCAAGAAAGGCGCTTTGACAACAACTGTAATGCTCTTGACGGGTTGCTTCAAACTGAGCTGACCTAGCAGTGAGAATCTGCCTGGCTAATTGGGTTTGGGTTCTCCAAGCTCATGACTGCTGAAAGATGATGTGCTACGACATGTTTTGGCTGCAAGGGCTGGTACCAGCACGTAATGAGGCATCGGCATGCTTCTTCTTCCCAGCTCCGTCAACCATATTTGCACAGGCCATCAGGACTCCTGATTCAGGAGGGCTTTCGTAGGCACTTTTCGGTGCAGCAAGACATATTACTCGGATCTCGCACATTGGTGCTGATGATGCTCCATCGCTCTTTGTACATCTCGTCCGACCGTAAATGCGTTACAACACCTAACCCCACACATCCATTGAGGTAAAGTTTCAGAGGCAAGGCGGTGTGTGGCGAGCACGATTCGACTTTGAGTGTATTCCCAGGTCTGCCAGAGTATCCGCATTATCAGGCAAGACTCTGCGCAGTCTAAAACGACGTTCTGCCGGAGCTTACGAACCAATCAAGAACTCAGCAGGTGAGTCGAGATCACAAGCAATTCTCCGCAGGAGCTTGCTGTTGCTTTCAGGTCACACCATGCCTATGCTGCATTTAGGCGAGAACGGATCAGCATCATTTGCGCCTTATAAGGCCCTCAACGACTTGCACACCGATCTCAAAGCATTTCCCAACGTACAGTTTTTCCGCGTTGAGGTAATATGCACAGAAACTCGCTGGCTGTGATCAACCAGCAGTAGCAACATCAAGGCAATTATGCATTTGACTTTGCACTTGACTGTGCAGAGTGCCCTAAACATAGTGAGATTTTGTACAACCTCTGGATTTTGCTGCGCTGCTTGTCCTCTTTCAAAGCAGTGTGGATGTTGCTGTGTCAACCATCTATGCTTGTGCATTTCAACTTGATATGCGGGCATGCGTTTTTGTGGTGCAGTTGAGAATGACTGCTGCTGCATGTGACAACCTGCTCAACTATATCAGGCTTTGCAGGCTATCATCCGTCCATGGCGTTTGCCATATGTTGTTCATGAGCTCAGCCGTCTTGGCATATACGGCATGACAGCAACCAAGGTGAAAGGCGTTGGAGTTCAAGGGGGTGTGTTATGTGTATGCTGCACTTATTGGCTTGCAAGACTCCTTTCTGCAAGCTTCAGTCAGCAACAGGGGACTGTGATTGGTTTGTACAGGCAAGCGAGAGCGATATGGGGGCACAGAATATGGAGAAGCTGATCTAGTGGACAAGTCCAAGTTGGACATCGTGGTCTTCAGGTACGTGAGACACAATGCATCATGCATTCGAATTGTATTCACCAGAATTGCTGCATCTGTTCTGTCTGCATGCAGGACACAAGTCAACACAGTTGTACGAGCAGTGGCAGGCGCAGCCCGTACAGGAGAGATTGGAGATGGGAAGCTCTTTGTGCACCCTGTGGCTGATGTCATCCGAGTGTAAGTCCATGTGTAACACTACCTGTGTCATAGCTTCACAGTAAATCCCCTTGGAGCTTGACATGGTGATAAGAAGCTTCTCTTCCAGGGAGTAGGAAACTTTGCCTGATCATACATGCTTGGTGATGCTGTCAGTGTTGTGTCGATTACAATCACATTTGGTTCAAGTTTGACATGATGTGATGCAGGCGCACAGGAGAAACAGGTGCTATTGCTGAGCGTATGCAAGGCGGGATGCAGGACATGACTGACACTGTGGAGGAAAGCTGAGTACCTGCAGTCAACAGTTTGCAAGACCTCACATGCTGTTTGTCAGTGGGCTTCAGATAAAGCCAAAAGAGATTGTGCTGAAGTCCATGCAGCAGCAGAGCATTGCTCAGCACGAGACCTTTTAAGCAACAAGCTACACGCCACTGCTTTTCACCTTGATCAGTGCAGAGGTTGCTAGCTGGCTTTGTGGCACAGTGTTATGTTTTGCAGTCTTCTGGCGACATGGTCTTTGTTCAGGGCCTAAACACACGTTGTCGAGTATCTGTTTTGAGTATCATGGGCGAGGCTGCATTCTAGATGCAATCTTGCTCTTGGAAGTAAGTAGGGCTATCAGCTTTGCTATCTAGCATTGTTGAGCACTAAGGCTGTATGCCAACTGACCGACGATAGCATCTTTCATTTGAGCAGCTTGAGACGCAGCACATTCCAGATCATGTTGATGCTGTGTCAAACCCTGTATACCAAACGGACTGTCGTCTCAGAGTTTGTATTGTGCAGGCTATGAAACAACCCATACTGAGCCTGTAAGCACAGCTACACCTGGTCAATGCAGGTGCACAGCACTTAATACAAATATATGTGCATGGGACCACCACTGCAATTAGTATGTTCAATCGTGCTCTCAAGTCTGCTGACAGTCGACGCAAATGGCCATTTGCACAGGGCATGAATGTAATCACAGACTGGGCAATTTCACAAAAGCAGACTGGGCAGTCTCAAAATTTGAATATTGTGTACACACGCATCATCCGCTGTGTGATACGCAGCTTCTGTTTCACAGACAAAGGTCCTGACAGTTCTACAAGATCCTGCCGCACATTTGGCCATTCAGAATGAGGGGAGATGAGATCATGCTTTTGAAACAGCTGGTATGCTTCAGAGTAAACTGTAGCCAGCCGATACACAAACATGCCTTGCATCTCTGCCGAACCCTCCTCAGCAAGCTGAGCAACTGTACGCTCCATCTCGACCATTCCCATCCTGTCCATGGGGAATGAATGTGTGAGTCAAGCTTTGATGACAGATGAGATGATTGGGGTTCAGACTTACTAACAGACCATATGCAATTCTGAATTGGTCTCAACATACCAGCAAATGAAAATCTGATTGCCGTGCAGCTGGCATGGCAGTTTTGAGCAGACATCGAAGCTATGATCTGTGCGTACAAAAGAGTGATCTTCTCCAATGACACAGATGCAGCAGGTCCATGCAGGTTGCTTGCTTGTCGCCTGATGAAAGTTATATTCCAGTTCAGCTTTTGGTCAATTATCTGCACGCGACGTGTCAGTCAAAGCTGACCTGCAGGGCAGGGCCTCCCATCTGGGGTCCACAGGCTTAGGACTGAGCCATCGCCAGAAGCCCACTACAGACACGCCTGCTATCAGGAAAGATGGAATGGCAGCCACCAGGGCAATACTGAGCTCATTTGCCTTCAAGATCTGGTCAATCTCCAGCATGGCACTTTCTGTGTCTACCTTGAGCTTCTGTACCTGTACAGATAAAGGCTAGTCAGCATGGAATGCGTTGCATACATGACCAGCAGAATACAGTACTGTCTGTACGCTCATGCCAGAAGGCTGTCATGACACTCATGTCTGCCATTTTGCTTGCTCCTCAGTGCTGATCATCACATACCAAGCAGAGAGCAGTATGTGGTAGCTATAATACAAAGCCATGATGCAAGATGCCATTTGAGTACCTGGATGAGCAGCGAGCGTGCCAGTTGTCCTGACACCAGATTCCTGATTGGACGCTTCAGCTCATCCTCATAGCACTCCATCATAAACTCCATTCCTGGCATGATCAGTTCCTCCCCATTTGGACCAGTCTTAGGCACAGCATTGGGCTGTGCCACAGCACTTTGACGCAACTGCAGGCACCACTGGTGCATGCCAATGTATACAACAAAATGCATACCAAGTATAAAGTCTTTTGGGCATCTGCTGACCCGCCTAGCAGTCAAAGGAACGTTATGCTGGTCATTGCTGTGGAACACGCCATAGCAGAGTGTCGTCAATACAACGAACACAGCTCCTATTTTGTTCAGGGTCATAATATCTAATTGCTCCCTGAGCACAAGCTCCACACGTGATAAAACAGGCGATGAATACAAAGCAATACTTGTGCATGCAATTTTGTGCATGTCAGCATGAAGCTGTACCTTGGCATTGTCATGTTCAAAGTCTGTCAGCATGCGCCTGAGGGAGGACTTGTCTGCTTCAAACTCCTCTGTTGACACAATGCTGCGTCTCTGCCTGCAGATGTGCCAAGGCTATCATGTCTGGTGTAACTTATACTGTGCTGGCCAGAAGCTGAGGCTTGCAGTATAATGATAGTGACATGGTTATACCAGGTGATCCCTGTAGCCTGGTCAAGCGCCAATTAGCAGGCAGCAGCTACAAGGCTGAGCATGTTTGTGTGCTTTGTTGTGTCAAAGGGCCTTGACAAAAGGTGAAAGATTGAAAGCATGAACACATCATGCCTGAAGGTCTTGAAGAGCTCATCCTTGACAGCAATGATGGGGCCCATGAGATGCTCTTTGTAGGCTTCCCGTACAGAGTCAGCCCCAGACTTGGCCCAGATGTCCAGGTCATGGCTACCTGACAGTCTGCTATGCCTGTCCACACACAACCTGGTTGTGCGATCTGGAGAAATGTAGTGCCAGCTGAATAAAGTCAGTAGGCTTACACTTTACTCACTGAGTATAGTCAGTTGGTTGTCAATGCATGTAGAATTTGACATTTACAGCAGTCAACAGCTTTTTGAAAAAGCTGTTGAGCGTACACAGATCAGGAGAGTCATGCTCAGCACCAAATTACTGTTACACGGCCAGCTGACACTTTGCAAGGCATTGTGCTGTGACCTGTTCAAAGTCTGTACCTGTACACAAAGATTGCTGCCCAACCAGAGACCAATCCCATAGCAGTATATCTGACCCAATGTTGTGCAGCATTGCTGGGCATGCGCACCCATTCTGGAAGCACTACAAGGGGCGCGGCTCTGTTGGCCAAGCTGGCAGCAGTGCCCAGGGCAGAGTTGGCTGACACCCCCGGGCCGGCATCTGGGTCCCCTACAGGCAGGCTCAGGTGCAGCACCTGCTGAGCCTTATTCACTGCTGCTTGTGCTTGCTGTATGGATGTCTCCTCTGCAGAGTCAACTTCATGTGCATCACTGCAGAAGCAGGCATGATTTTGTTGATCAGGCAGCTAAAAGGCTCAGCCATATAACAAGATTGCCCAACAGCAGGTGAAGGACAAGTTCTTGCTCAGGCTGTGATTGAGCAGCTTGAATTGGATGCGCAATGACTGATGGTCGCATGACAGCAAGCACAGCAACAGCAAACAGTCCTCAGGAGAACACTGTTTGGCCAGAGTGCAATGCAGCAACAGCCTGGCAGGCAGCATGCAGGTTTTTGGTGGCTCACCCATCTGTCATAATAGCAAACGGCTCATCATGTAGCCCTTGAACCTGAAACATCTTTTTGGACCCTCGCCGTAGCGTGTGGCGCAGAGCAGCTTGCTGCACCAAGTTATCTCTTGATCCTTGATGTGGAAGAGCTGAGCTGCGTGACACCTGCTCCATGCCGCTGCTCAAGCATCCAAATACCTGCCACCCATACATCAAAGCACTTGTGACCAATATGTAGAAGCACTGTGATGGCTGCTCTTGAAACACTAAAAATCATAACAAACGAAGACAGACAGACTACGTGTAGCCATTGCTTGACGGTCCCGAGCTATCGGACAAGTCCTACAGCACCTGTCTGAGCCCTCGATGGGTCCAAGTCAGCTCCACAGACATGGTGCCTATGTGCAAGCTTATAGGACATTGCCGGTGGTGTCAACATTGACACCATTGTCAAATGAAATGTGAGAAAGACATGTAGCCATTTCATGCATATCTGCAACGGTTGCCCAGCTAAATGCAGCTCCTGAATGACTGAAGCATTGTGTGTGGGCCCAGTCACAATTAGACAAAGGCAATCATGTCACTTCAAAGGCCTTGCTGATTACCTCACTACAGCTGTTGCTGGTCTGTACGATGGCTTTGCGAGCTTGCTGAAACAGCTGCTCTGTGTGACCATTCCCTCTAGCAGAAGATGCAAGCATTTCATGGCCGTCCTCATGCCTGACAACTCTCAAGTGTAAAGACGAGGCTGTGCTGTGGACCTCAGCCAGAGCTTCTGCAAGCTTTGACCGCAAAGACCTCAGCACTACGACCTGCCACAACAAAAGCTCCACATTGAGTTGTCCAAGGAAATTTTCAGCACTGACAATCATAAGCAGTCTGAAACAAACTGCAAACAGCATGATCTGTTACGATGCGCACCCGTCGCTCAATCTTGTCTGTAGCAGATGTCATACGCTGCTTATGCTTGCGCTCCAGGGTGGAAACCACATCATGAGCAAATGAAAGCGGGCCTTGACCAAATAGCATGAACCTCAGATGTGAGCCTTGATGTAGTCTGTTCTGCCAAAACTCAAGATTTGCCTCCACTGTGTGCAAATCTCGCAACAGTCTGCAAGAGGAAGCAATATTCTGACTCAGAATCTACAAGCAACAACCACCTGTAGCGTCAATACAAGTCCTTTTGCACCAGCTGGTCCTTTGCCACATCCTGCCACAGCTTGCCTTGAGCATCAGGGCTGTCTCACCTGTCAGACGCAACTTGCGCAAGCTGCAAGGCAACCAGCCAGAGCTCTGCAGTATGCTCCTCCTGTGAGATCTATACAAGGGTTTGTTTCAGGAGATGACAAGATAGTTTGCAACGATAATTTGCACAATTTGCTCCGACGTCTGCACCTGAACGTCCATTGCTGCTTGCCTCAAAGCATACAAAACAGCATGCGCTCGTCCCTCATCGAGACCGGCAACAGGGAAGGTGTGATGAGCAGTGGCATGTGCTGAGGTGAGCCGCAATTTCTTCAAGGCAAAATTGATCAGCTGAAACGGTAACTGGATTGCGGTGTTGATAACGACTGGCACCATCATGTCGCCGGCTGCGGCCTGTCAGCTGGGTGATCACAGGTGTATGCAAGCTACTGAAGACTTGCATGACCGGGAAAGGGTCTGGTGTCACAATACGTATGCATCGTGTTGTTTCTGCTCGAAAAACTTGCGTCAGAAGCAGCAACGCGGCAACGCTGTAGGATGCATGCTTAAATTGCTTGCAGGCTTAAACGGAACGCGTGTATTCTGGAGCCCGTGAACTGCTGCGCTACGAGATGCATGAGATAGGTGTCCAGAAGCGAGTTGCGCGCACGGCGTCCCGTACTGCCAAACAAGCTAAGACCCGGCAGCATGGCTAGCTGGTAGTCTTAGTACCCTGCTCGCACCAGGCGTCACCAGGCCGACCCATGACTACAGGCTTTTCTGTGCGATCCTTGCGCTCAGTCTCTTGCGCCGTACGTGTAATCGCTATAGCGATTGCCGTTGTACTTGGGACCACAGGTAAATGTCAAGCTCGTGGCTACTGCGCGGAAGTCGTGATATCTCAAGGCACTGCTTTGGCGATGTCAGGTGCTAGCGTGGACGCGGCCCTGTTACGTGTCGATGGAGACTTGAATGAGTCGCAAGACTACGGCGTAGTACTGGCCTCTTCCAGGAGTCAGAGCATTGACTTTTGGGGTAAGCCTTGAGCCGTGCAGAGTGAACCGTTGAACTGTATTACTTGTTTGTGCGAGAGGCTCAAGCGTTCGGCGGAGCATACCGGCATTGAGAGTCGTTGATTGACATGCAGATTTGCCTGGATTTACTCGTAGCCACTATGCCGCTGACCATGCTCTCGTGACCCCAGAAAGCAGAGTCTTTGCTGGCATGCCAGGATGGTGATAACTTGTACCCTCCCGTATAGTGTCGCTTGGCGTCTAATTTTTGTCACAGCCTTGTCCTGAACGCAGGACCAATGCGCTGACAGCACATTTGGTGTCTCGGGCAAAAGGAGCTAATTTTGTCATGTTCCTAGCAGACATGCAGGCCAACAGCTCAGCCACTTCTCCAGCAGCTGGCACTGAAAGGCAATTTGTGCCCTTGCTGCAACAGTGTCAGCAAGCACTATACAACACTTCACCACATTTGACATTCTGTTGCTGACTGCTGAGATGTATTGTCTGAAGAAAGCTGTTTGCAGTGATGCAGGCTCATCTTTATTTTGGATGGGGTCCTGGAGTTGACCTATGATAAACACAGCATTGCTTTACATTCGGATGATTTTGCATATCTGCCTGCTCATGTGCCACACAGGTACAGTGGATTTGCCCTGCAGACAGTTCTCACATGTTGTTGCTCAACAACACTTGATACATACCTTGCTGCTTATCAGCATTCTTGTGAGAGTGCTGCTGAGCCTTTGCTCATGCGCATATGAAATTGCTATCAATGCATGGATTGCAGGTTGCAGTCATCTCTGGGCGCAGGAGTGCTGATTTTTGAAAGAGCTTATGGCATCCAGGTATATGCAAGGACAACTTGTATGTGTGAAAATGCACATCTTCATTTTGATTGTGCATTTTGCCTGCTCAACCTTGATCTTCATGTCAAGCTGTATCTCTGCATGATGGCACTCAGCCATACTTAGTTATGCTGTGTTCACATAGTGTTCACATTGTATTTGTCAAACAATAGCTGATGCGCAGCCTGAGGTTTTGAGCATGCTTCATCACAGCACACTCCACTGTGTCCATTGCTTTGTGCAATTGAGCAACAGTCACACAGCTTGTGCCATTCCTTTGCGCAGAGCTCTCCAGTGCAAGAATGGCCCATACAGTATGGTCAAGCTGGCAAAGCATTGTGACTGATGCTGGCAGGGCGGCAAGCCAGAGGTGGTGATAGGGAGCACCAGCAAGCAGCCTGTGCTGGATGTCTCCCCTGAAATCTTTACATTGCGCAAACTGCTGCCCCAGACCGGGAATTATGACTTCAACGTACACATTATGGACTTCAGGCCTGGAGAGTACTTGTACGTCAAGGTATAGTGAGTGTGGGATTGCTTCACCTTGGTCGATCAGGTCAAGACCTGGTAGTGCAGTGCTGGATAGGGTGAGCTGCCAATGCGTGTGCATGCTTTGCACCGTGGAGGCATCAGCATGCATGCAGATGGGCATGCATTTGGCTGCAGAAGGTGCAACATATTCATGACGGGCAGATGGTAATTATGCAACGTGACAATCATGCGCCAATGCTGGGCTGCCGAAGGTGCAGGAAAGTCTTGCCTGAAAGAGAACAGCTGCTCAAACAAGTCAACTGTCAAGATGCATGACTTTGGTTTGTCAGTCTGCAGGAGGTGCACTACAATCAACATGGGCTGCTCTTGCTTCAGGGGCAAGGCATCTATCGTCTGGCTGACCAATGGTAACACTCTGAGATTGTGCATACATCACATCTACACTGTACTGAGCAATAGCAGACTGACGTTTTGAGAGTTGCATGCGAAAAGCAGGCTGCAAATCAAATGTCAGCACAAATTGCTTGTGATACTGACATCACTGTGAAAGGCATATTGGTTTGTCAGAGTAGGATACAGGTTGTAGCTCAATGCGTGTGGACAGGCTGCTGCCCGCCGATGCTGCACAGTAGGAATAAAAAATGCCCGTTTGTTGCACATGATGTGCCATGGGATGATGATCTCTCAGTGCTTGTTTATGCAATTGTGGGTCCATTATTCATGCACCATTCATTGGTTTATGTATGCATCCCTCCACTCGTCCATCCTTCCAAGCACTGAACCAATGTATATACGTTTTTTAGGCGGCTGTCAGGTCTGCCTGGATGCATACAGGATGAAGTGTTGGCAATGCAGGTATCCTGTGCAAGCTGGCGATGCCATCTGGATGGCGCCTTATGTTGTACAGTGGTATGCTGCTTTGGGACAGAAGTCTTCCAGATACATATTGTACAAAGACACAACTTTGGATCCGTTGATAGCCACGTGACATCTGGCTCCCCAGGCAACCATGATCACAAGCCAAGTTACCTACACGAAGTTCTTCTGTCAAAACATGTCCAAACTTTGAGGCCTTATGGCTGAGGATGGCATAGTAATTGTACCTGCATGATGCATCTGTGCCTCAAACCGGCATAATATCATGTAGGCTAAGCTTAAGCATATGTTGCTAGTTCATAAAGCATATGTCCGCCAGTGTGAGTTGACTTGTTTTGCAAGTTTGGTGTCCCGTCCCTGGTGCTGCACATTAAACAGAAGTCAAGGCAGAAAATGTAGTGCATGAGGGTGTATTGTACGACAAATGCTGCTTTAATAAACAGCATGAGTACCTCTTGCGTTTTGTGAAGGCATAAAGTATATGATATAGGTGTAACCACTCTCACAACCTCCGACTTCAGCTCTACATGCGTTGTGCTTGCGCTCGTGGCCGGCCGTCAGGACTGTCAGCCTCGACCTAACAGCCAGCGACAGCCGCTGCGATTGTTTCTCAGCAGCTTTCGACTTCAGCATTTCTACATGACTGTAAATATAGCCTCCGAGATGCATTCCAATGCATTTCAATGCATCGCGCAGCCTAACACAACCTTTGCTTGAATATCTCTATGATCCAGGCACTTTACCAAGCTCTGCAAATCAGTGTATCCTTGGGAACGTGTATCTAAGATCCAATCTATCAAGGAAGGCATAAAGTATCAAGAATAGACATGTATCGATACCATAGCTCCAGCACACAAAACACAAATGCTGTACCGTCATGCATGCTGCACTTAGTTTGAGCAGCCACGCGAACGAGACAATAAGCCGAAAATAGCATATGGCACTGGGGACATACCGACGTATGGCATCAAAGGCTGCATGTGGCAGTGCTATGCAGGTATGCAAAGCACAACACAATTTGTATGACATGTATGCTGATATTCATGTGTGAGGGTTATGACCTGCAATGTGAGTGATGCAAGGCAAGCTATGCAAAGAGAGTCCCGCTTTGTTATTGTGGCTGCTGCACAGGCGATTGAAAGGCACGGGGCCCGCGAACCGCACGCTGAATTGCACCCGTGCAGTCTGCACGTGACTTCCAAAGCTTTGAAACAAGCAAGAAGAAGATCTCGACAGCCATACTAGGCTTGCGCGAGTCGCTTGGACGCTCATTGCATGCTCGGGTGGCAAAGCATTTGTGAGCTTGACTCCAGGTTGTCACGCTGCAAAGCATCGACTGGACTGAGGTCTGGCCAAGTTATGCTGGTGCTCTGCTAGGGATCTTGACTGCTGGGGCAATGATTGGAGCTTTCAATCAGGTGCGCGTTTGCCATTTGAGCGCGACCACAGTGCGTGCGAAATGATCGCGCAAAAACGCACTTTATTGGATGCAGAACGTGTCCAATAAGGCCGGAGAGGACGGAGAAGACAACAGCCTGTACCCAATAGCTATTCTGATGTGAGACTCACGTTGCTGCCCGTGATGAGCTCCTCTTCTGCCATCAAGACTTGCCGCATGTAGTAAGACACCGTTCTGATGTGCAGCGACGAGCTAAAGAACGAGGATGTTGCCCTAAGGCTGAACTCAGTCAAGCGCCTGAGCACAATAGCTATGGCGCTTGGCGAGGACAGAACTCGAAAAGAACTGATCCCCTTCCTAAGTGAAAGCAACGATGATGAAGACGAAGTGCTGCTGGCAATGGCAGATGAGCTAGGAAGCTTTGTTCCGTACGTAGGCGGACCCTCTTATGGGCACTACCTGCTGCCACCACTTGAGGGCCTGGCTATAGTCGAGGAGACAGTGGTACGTGACAGAGCAGTGGATTCTCTGAACAAAGTTGGGGCTCTACTACCAGACAGCAGCATCTCAGATCATCTGGTACCATTGATCAAGGTGAGATTACCCCCTGCACCTTACAAAGTGCACAACATTGGTCGGAGCAGATAGGGTTGCATAACTATTGAGGATCTGAGACCCTATTGCAGATGCATAACTCAGTGGTGCATCAGGACAATCTTGGAAAAGCTAACATCTTGTTCCTTTCAGTAACTGGCAAGGCATCAACACCATAACGCCAAAGCATTTACAGCCTGGATGGGTGTCTTGCAGCGGCTTGCAACAACTGATTGGTTCACCTCACGTGTATCAGCTTGTGGTGTCTTTGCCACTGCGTACCCTAGAGCGCCTCAGCACTTGCGAGCAGATCTGCGGCAACTGTACAGCAAGTTATGCCGGGATGATACTCCGATGGTCAGAAGGGCAGCTGCTTTTCGCTTGGGCAAATTTGCAGAGACCATGGATCCTGACACCATCAGCAAAGACATCATTCCCCTCTTTCAGGACCTGACCCAAGACGGTAAGACAGCCGTCAAGCTGGTCTGAAGCTTGTCTGACGCCCCTGTCCCAACTGCAACTGTGTTTTGAGCTGGAGTGAGGCACACCTGGAACCTACCTAGCTTTCGTTGGCACTTGTGATGTCAATGCGTCAATCAATTGCCTTCTTAGGCTGCCTCGATTCATCCGAGACTCTGCTGTTGCTGCTCTCTTGTATTTTGTCACATTATGTCACAGACTGCTGCACTTTGCTGAAAATTTGCTCTCACTGTCCACAGCAGTTGCTGTAATTTTCTGCATAGCTGCTGCACTTGGTTTGGCGGGAATGCACATATGTCGTCAACAAGAATGTTAAACTTGAATGCAGATCAGGACTCAGTGCGTCTTCTGGCTGTTGAGGCATGTGGTCCCTTGGCGCGGCTCCTCAACAAAGGAGAATCTGTCCAGCATGTCTTGCCCATTGTGCAGAAGTTTGCCCAGGTTTGCCGTGCCTGAATTGTTGCCACATTCCAGGCATGATGTGCACTGCAGCTTGTCTCACAACTCAATCTTGCTGTGTTGCAGTCATGCCTTTGAAGCTCACTAGCTACTTACACAAGCAGCATGACGTGCATTCAAGCTAAAGGCAACTGTGCATAATGCAACAGAACAGGCTACTCTAGAAAATTCATAATTGTATGCACTGTGAGACTCCAGTGAGTCAACAAAATGATCAAATTGATAATAAATTTGGTAGAAATTACTATAAAAAAAGAGGATCAAAAACAACTATATTTAAAATTCTGTAAATTTTGAATTACTGATTATTGTTAATAAAAATCTGATGAAAAGGCACAATTTGTAAAGAAGCACCTTTCTCAAGGTTTTTTCCTATAAATAGACATCTGTGCACATGCAGGACAAGTCATGGCGAGTCAGGTACAACGTGGCACAGCAGCTCTACCAGCTTTGTGAGGCTCTGGGTCCGGAACTGGCCAGGTGAGTCTCACACACACGCAGCACGTGTGTTGCTGTCTCTGGTCCCCGCTGCTGAAGATGGTATGCTGTTGCAGTCACTTCTAAGCAGAATAGGCAGTTCCATGACTCAGTCTGACTGCAAGAAAAGCAGCAAATGGCAGTCAGAAATAACACAATTCACTCCATCGCACATGTCAGCTGCAACTCGTATGCGTCTGCAAATACAGTCAGACAAAGTTGCTCACGACAGCGACTGTCTCAGCATTTGGTTCCATGTGCAGGAATGAGTTGCTGCCTGCATATGTGAAGCTGCTGCGAGACACAGAGGCTGAGGTCAGGGTTGCTGCAGCTGGCAAGGTGTCAGCCATCAGCAAGATGCTGACATCAGACCGAGTCATTGGTTCCATTGTGCCCTGTGTGAAGGAATTGGCAGCAGACTCCTCACAGCACGTCAGATCTGCGCTTGCGTCAGTGGTGATGGAGGTTGCCCCTGTGCTGGGCAAGTCTGCAACTATTGAGCACCTGCTGCCCGTCTTCCTGTCCCTGCTCAAGGATGACTTCCCTGATGTCAGGCTAAACATCATCAGCAAACTGGATCAAGTCAATCAGGTGTGCAGACTGGCACTTCACTACTTGACACAGCTGCCCAGCATATCAGCTTGCTGCTCCTAGACAGAGTCATGGCCTTCATTTTGCAAGCCTAACTGCTACTCTTGATATTGCCTTGGCATGTAAATCAGCCCTGGTCATGAGCTCCTGCATAAGTAATGCTTGACTTCACAAACCACCCATGCCTTGCTGGCGGACATCTCTGAGAATGCATTGTTTTTGCTGCATCTGTATGCCTCATGTGAAGTGCACATCACAGTGTGCTCAACCTATTGCACTAAGCAACTCACCCTTATTTGCACTCATGGGTATGGGGCTGTGCAGGTGATTGGAATTGATTTGCTGGCTCAAAGCCTTCTGCCTGCAATTGAAGAACTGGCTGAAGACAAGCATTGGCGAGTGCGACTGGCCATCATTGAGTACATTCCTCTGCTGGCTGGTCAACTAGGCTCTGAGTTCTTTGAGGCCAAGCTTGGGCCTCAGTGCATGAAGTGGCTGCAAGACCAGGCAAGTTTGCACCGTCCAGTATTGCCATCATGCACCTGTTTCATCTGGTGTGGCTGACATGCAATCTACAAACATATTCCAATGACACTAACTAGACACTACTGTCAACAACTTGTATATCAGAAACTGCTGATTCAAGAAAGGCATACTGGATGCAGATGTGTAAGGTAGCAACATGTAGGACAGCATATACACAAAAAAGAAGTTGCCAGCGACTGCTGCTGAGTTAACACAAGGGCTCATCAAGCATGTGTGGTACAGGTATTCAGTATACGAGCAGCTGCCACAGATAATCTTGCAAAGCTGGCTCAGGAGTTTGGAGCAGACTGGGCCCAAGAGCACCTGGTGCCCCAGGTATTTGGCTGGCTCATGTCAAAACTGCACTTGGTGTCTACCAATGTTGTCTACCAAATGTGCATGTGCGTTCAATATGCTACTACAGTTGTTCACAGAAAGGCAGCCTGCACTGTCCATTTAACCTGCCAGAAGGGCTTGAGTGTCTGTGTGAGGATACGCAGCACCAGTCTTCAAGCACAGGCTTTGTGTCGGGGAAAAAGTTAAAAGGCTGCAACTCTGTTGCCTGCGCGTGTATTTACAATGAAGCACAGTAATGTTTGTTGCATGCAGGTTCTGACCATGGTCAACAACCAGCACTACTTGTACAGGATGACTGTTCTGGTGGCCATCACTTCCTTGGCATCTGTTGTCTCCCATGAGACTCTGTATCAGACCATACTACCAGCTGTGGTCTCCTGTGCTAAGGACAAGGTAACTTTCAAGTCAGAGACTTTCGTGAACAGACTCTGTGTTGCGCATGCACGCTTGGTCTTTGCAATGACAAAGTTGCTTGCATAGCAGTTGTGGGTTCAGCATGTCTATGACATGGCATTGTGACTGCTGCTAGTCAGTACACAAGAGTGCGCCTTGATAGTCCATGTGTTCAGAGGCATGCTGGGCAATGAATGCCGAGCGGACTCAACAGGATGCTCTTGCTGCTTCTGACTGGAAGTGTCATGGAAGCTGTGCATCAATGCTGTCCAGAAGTCAAATGTCACAACTTTGTTCCATCTCTGCCAACAGCATGTCAACCGCCTCTGCGGCAGCAGGCTCTTCATTTGCTAATGCTGCACATTTCATGCTGCTGCCAGTGACCCTGCTGTTCCTGCCATGATTTTTTCAAAAGCTACAGTGTCCAAGCAGTCTGTGATGTCTTGCTCATGGTCTGCAGGTTCCCAACATCAGATTCAATGTTGCAAAGATGTTGCAGCGACTACTGTCCCTTGTGGAGCCTCATGTAGTTGAGCAAACAATCAAACCTTGCTTGCAGCAACTGACTGAAGACTCTGATGTGGATGTCAAATACTATTCCAAGGTGGCCTTGGCAGCTTGTGAAGCATAGATGCAGGCTGATTTTGGAGCACGGCACCTCACTGCATACATCTCATAGTCACTTTTCCTGTCGCTTAACTAGGTTCCGCTGGGTACCCCTATACATTGCAGTCATGTTGATGGGAGCACTCATTGCCTTTACCAACGAAAGCTATACATGACACAGTCTAATCGACAGCGCCTTGTTGTCTGCAGCTTTGTATGTGCAGCCTGCAGTGATATGACTAATAATCGCACAGACAACTGTTGACAAATATGGCACATACAGTAAGTAGCATGGGCGGCAGTCTGAATGCTGTATTGGCAAGTGATCAGCAGAGTCTTACATCAGCCTAATGAACATTGTATAAGCAATGCTGTCACATGTGATGGTAGGGTGCATGCATGTGACGCGAGACTGCTGTGCCCGCTGAAGCACATAGTGTAAGAGATGTGAGTAGGTGTGATGTCTTACAATTAGCAAATCATACCCCGCAGGCGCACACGCATCATGTGTCATCAATCAAGGGCCAGCCACACAATGATGTCGTGTAGTCATTGATGAAGGTCAATGGGCAAGCACTCTGGTAAACTGGATACAATAGCCTAAGCCAGCATGAAGACACAACACATGTGTAGGATACACGCAAAATCCAGGGTCCTAGACTGCTCAGCACTCCCAATGAATCAACCTACCCTGTGCAGTCAGGAGGTCTTGTGCCTGCTGTGGGAGATTTAGTTTTGTGACAAGCATTCAGCTTATAAATGCTGCAATACGCGTCTCTGTGAGTTTTGCCTGCAAGGCATGACCAGCCAGCAACCACTGCTGTCATGCTGATTGTCATAGCTCAAGGTGTGTTACTGCATGTGCAGCTGCATGTCCCGCCTGTCAGAATGAAACTGTATCCCAAGCTTTGTAGCCAGTGACTCAAGGACCTCTCGCCATTTCCCAAATGCAGGTTCCAGCTCGTCATGCCACACAATGTACAAATCGTCAATCAGCAAAATTGACCCATCGGATATCAACTTCTCTATGACATGAAACTCAGTGCCAGCTATGTTCATCTGAACTGCAATGTAGTCTCCCTCCCCAACGTTTTGAAACAACCACTGGCTGAAGTCTACCGTTTGCACTGAAGTTTGTTGTGGCATGGCTTGGTGGTTGCCACGTCGGGTCTGTGCTGGATGAGCATTCATCTCATCCCTGCTGTGTCCTGCCAAGGCCCACAATGTATCACTGATGCGTCTGTACAATGTTGGCCTCACATTTGTGTGTTGGTTCTTAGCCACAAATGATGTCATGGACACCTGCACACAATCAGAGACAAATGTGTTACATCCCTTCAGGCACTAGCGCACCACATCAGCAGCCTGACCAGCACAACAGGCAGCTCCCGACCATATCATCTAATGCTGCATTGCTCAACAGACTTGGGTCAGCAGATTGAGGATGGCAGCACGATGCAGGATGGCATTTCCCACATAAACATGTTAGCTACAATTCTGCATTGATGTTGGACGACAAAGCAGGAACTTGTACAGGCATTTTCTCAGGAAAGTAGGTGCCTGCTGCTCAGAGAGGACACACTGTGTTTTCAAGTAAGTGAAGGAGCATCACCTGGTCGTTGGCAATCCAAACTGCTGTATCATGCACCATGGGTTGCTTGTGTAGTTTGCTGTCTGTCAGGAATTTGCGCAGTTGAGCAACTTTCCAAGGGTCCGGTTCAAAAGCATGTACTTGGATATCGTGCTGCCTTGCTTGGTTTGCACGAAGATAATTCTTGATACTGAGTCCAGTGCCTGATCCCAAGTCCAGCAGCATGTGCTGACCCCTGAAGGCAGTCAACCAGAAGGCTCAACACACACCACAGCTGCTTGAGCAGTGTGCATGGCATCATTGCAATGACTGCTACTTTCCAAGGCTGGATAAAAAATTGAGCTACATGCTGCTATGAATGATTACATGCCACAAGCCCGTTTATACTGAGCCAAACTAATAAAATGACGATTAGCAGGACAGACCCTGCATGCAACAATGCCTCTTACTGCTGTTTTGATGGCTTCACATGATGCTGCCCAGATGTGAGCTGTAACATGGCCATGCTCCTCACCATATCCACCTTCAAGCCACTCACACCAGCCACAAATACCTAAATTGCACAGTCCAGAACGCATCTCCAAGCAGGTAGAAATCATCAGCACTGCCGTTGCAAGTGGATCATACAAGATAAAGATGTTCAAGCAATTCCTGCTGTCAAGCTGCGGCTGCATTGCGCAGACATGCTAGTGTACTGAGATACATGCTACATGCTCACTAGGTGTGGCACGTGTAATGAAACCCTCTGCAGCACCATATCTACCACATGTAGTAGACACGTGGGATCTGAGCGTGCACACTGAGCATGCAGGTCACACATTGAACACCAAGCACAGAGCACCACAAATCTGACCTACCAACTCTGCCGTGTGGGAATTGCATGCAGGTCACATGTTGCAGATGAAGCACAAAGCAAGACAGATCTGACCTGCCAACCCTGCCCTGTATGCGTGGAATCAAAGGCAAGAGTGCAGCCGTCAGGAGCCCACATGGGGTGCAGCTCATTATGTAAGAAGCTTGATCGGTCTCTGCGAGCGCTGTACAGCCCGACCGAGTGCACATGGTTGCTCCATCGATCCCAGACAGCAATCTCCTTCTGCTGGGGCCCAGCTGTGACGGTGAGTATGAAGCGCTCGCTGTGTTGGTGATAGCTACAATGGCCCAAGGAAGACCAGGAGGCTGCACAGCAGCCAGGCAGGAATCACCTTTAAAGCCAATGCCTGAAGCCCTGCTGCATGAGTATACAGCATAACATGTAACATACAATAATACAAAACAATATATACATACATATATATATATATATATTGTAATATATAAAACGAACTGTGTTAGATATATTATACAATACACAATGTATATGTAATATATGTATAGTATACATATGCTGTATATAATATGCATATACAGCATGGTGCGACTGCAAGCACTGCAGTATCAAGCATTGCCAATCAACAATATTGAGCTGTCGGCAATGTGCAAGGCTAACTGAGGGTGAACTGGGTTGCAACCAGTGACACATACTACCATGCCGTCTCAAGACATTACCCTCACTACCTGGTCTTGCATTCAGTGATCACATGAGATGTCCACAAATTACGCCCTGGGCACAAGGTGCCTTGCAGCAACATGTCTGCACACTGTACTTTGCACAAAATGTTGCAACATCTGACCTATGATAGGAGGCTTGAGCTCTTGAATGGAGTGTCCCACGGCATCTGCCTCGAACAACCCATGCTGCGTGCTCACGATCAGTTTTCCTCCTCTGCCATACTCATAGTGGACAACATCCTTCAAGGGCAACACCCAGAGGCCCTGCCCTGTCACGTCAGTGGTGACAAGGCTGACTGAGGTATGGATTGAGCTGCTTGTAGTATCTTGAGCTTGTAAGCTTGTGGTGTCTGCGCTGCAGTTACTTGCATTGTGGAGGAAGGCTATGCGGCTTGCATCTCTGTTGAACTGCACATGGCAACCACAAGCATGAAGAACTGTACAAGTCATCGTACAGATTGGTCGCCCATTGAAGACGTCCTCAAGATGTATCATGAGAATACCCATGAGTAAGGCACAAAACTTACAGCACAATCATGAGCCAGAGCAGATTGAAGGTGAGTGTAACCAAGCCTCACATGCCACAGCCAGTAGTGTAATTGCAGTAATGCCTGAGTAGATGATAGACAAACGCGATGGCTGCGCAGAGTTTGTGGAATTAGGGAAAGCATTGTGCGCAAGCGAGCTGAGAGCTTCACTCAGACAGCTGACACAAAATTTCATTCAGAAGCAAGTACGACCTGAGGTTTGCTGAACCAATGAAAGCATGTTGGCTCTTCTTGAGTCACAGAGGGCTGAGATGCATCTGCATTTGTGGAAGGTGCTGTTGTCATGTTTGACAGTGCCCCAAGTGAGAGCAGCAGCCTGGAGTGGCCTGAAAACATGTCCACCAGCCAAAGGCCATCTGTGTATGGAGCTGAGATATTGAGCATTGACTTGGATGTGTCGCTGTGTGACTTGTAGCCTTTGCCTGCGTAACAAGCTGCAATGCGTTACACTTTGACAGTGGCAACATACACTTGAAGTTGAGCAAGTCGCGTCATGGTCATTTTGTAGTGATTGTATGTGTTGTCTGTGTGTCTGTGCTTGTCTAAGTCTTGGAGCATGTTACACAGAATGACATGCATGCATCACTGTGGTGCACCAATACAAGATAACACAGGAGGCATGCATAGTCATGCAAATGTAAACCTCTGTTGTGTGCAAACTGTATAAGCTCTCAACCTACCTAGCAGCGCATACGATGACTGTAGACAATCTTTGCTCAACAATGCAGCCACAGGCTCACAGGATGTGCATCAGTTGAAGCATGTGTCCTCATGAAATGTCAAGACCAGCCTTGCAGACCACAGAAGAGATGCTAGCCTGTATTGCAAGATGGCACCTACTGCTGGTATGGCACCTAGTATGGCACCTGGTATGGCAACTACTGCTGGTATGGCAAAAAGATAGGAAGGGCCTACCTGGTGTTGCAAGCTCTTGCCTTGCAAAGCTGACATGGAGTCCCTGATGTCCATTTGGGGACACAGTGTGTATTGGAAGTGGCAGGATCCTGGCTCGTGTTAGGTGTTGAATGTCAAAAACAACTGAACAAAAGGGATCTCTGCTCAGCTGGACGCCGTGACAGCGGCCATCGTTAAACACAATGTACCTGCAGGTGAAAAGGCAGCACCAGCATAGTGGCTGGCAGAGGTCCTTGTGGCTCTGTAAAGCACAATACTGCCAAATTCAGCTCTTCAGGTTGGTCAATATTGACACAGGCGTCTGTACACAACATGCAAGCACAAACAGCTAGTTGTCACAGATACATCAGAGGAAAGACTGCCACACGCTGCAGTCCAAGAGCGCATATTTGATGAGATTTATTTGTGTGACACAGCAGTCAAGTGCTTTGAATGACTCCAGTCTTGGACATGAGCTGTGATTGGCTTGATGTCTGCGCCCCACTATGATGCCCAGCATGCAGGGCCTGTGACACGATGAGAGTTTGCAGAGAGGCATGCACCTGTCAGAGGGGCCAAGCCATTGCAGTTGTGGGCCTTGGTGGCTGTTCCAAGCCCAGCTGGTGTCCAGGTGCTCCCAGTACCATGTGTCATCTGCAGAAAGCAAATAATGAAGCTCATTGAGCTCATGGTTGTGTCTGTGTCTTCAACAACGACAGCAATAACAGTGTGCTGAAACATATAATATTCTAGGTGACTGCAGTCAGAAGGTCAGGTGGTGAGTGAGTGAGTGAGTGAGTGAGTGAGTGAGTGAGTGAGTGAGTGAGTGAGTGAGTGAGTGAGTGAGTGAGTGAGTGAGTGAGTCAGGGTGAGTGGGTGGGTGAACGAATCATGAGAGCATGTGACTGAGGGCAAGGAGCAGAAGGAGACGTTGCACCTCAAGCAGCTTTGTACATATCTTTGAACTGTGTGTCTCATTTGCATGCATGCTTCCACCTGCTGCTTTGTCCCCTGTGCTAGCAAGATATACAGTTGAGGTGTGGAAGTTGCTCACCTGCTGCAGTGTTGCTGGCTTTGAGGAGACCAATGCTTATTTTATTATTCTGTGCCTTGGGCTTCAGTGCCAGCATCATTGTTCCTGTGGCACTCCATGGGGTGGTGGTGTAGGACCCTAGTGAAAACTGATCTTGCTGGCTGCCATGTGAAAGACGACGAACCTACAAGTACCAGGACAGGAGTTGTGGATGACTGTCAAAGCAAAACAGCAGGTTTGTCGCATAGTACTTGTGGCATCAACCAGTCTGAGCACAGAGCAACTGTTAGATGCCACGACCCCGAGTCATCCGGTCTAAGTGACAACAGGTGTTGAGGGCAATTGCAGCGTCGCATGGGTAGGTAAGCCAAAATATTGCACATGACAACTCACCAAAGTGCAGATCTTACCTTTCCATTAGGTAGCAAAGGCCTGCGTGGCGCTGTATGTCTGTACTCAATGTCAATAGCCACATTGCGCAGCTTGTCCAGCCTTTGACATTGCTGGAGACTTTCTTCAACTTGTGCCACTGCTTGACCACCTTGGATTGGACTCAGCAATAGCAAACTTTGCTGGCACACATCTACTAGTGACTTTGTTCCCGACCTCATTTGAGCATATCTTGTGATGCTTGTGAGTGCTAAGTCTTTGTCAAGATCTTGACTAGTTTTGCCTTGTTGATCATGAAATCCGCAATCTTGATTGCTAGTAATCACGCCGCTGTGGTTGACTCGCCGTATATCCAAAGACATGAGCCAAAAACCTATAGTCATATCATCTCTGCCAGATTCAAATAGCCAGTCATGTGTTTCAGACCTGCTGGCAACATCAATTACTGCATGGCCAAGATCACTGGACAAAATGTAGCCTGCACCAGACATGTATGGCATGTGAGTCTTCAAGTGAGTGTGCTCCAAGTACTGTTGACTAGACTGAGGCATTACATCATCAGCTCCTTTGAGCACACTGCTGTTCTTGATTTCATGGCCTACATACAGTCCCTCACTGTGACATGCTGGATTAGTGCAGCTGGCTTGTAGTACTTGCAGCAAATTTTCAACTCTTAGGTACGAAGTGTCTTCTGTCTTCATGATGAACTGGACGTCAAAGTGGACCAAGGCGTATTGCATCATGAAGAGGGTTTGGTGAAGCGATGACCGGTCCTTTGTCAACAACAGGTCACCATATTGCCCCTGTTCTTGCATGGCAGCTGTCAAACCGCTTGCACAAACCACAAATTTGGCCTTCCAGCCTGGAACGTAGTCAGCCTTGCTAATCCAACCTTGCCTTACTGACATCCTGTCCTCGGAGTTGTGGGAAAGTATGCCAACGAACAAAGCCAGAGGCACCGTCGAAGCGTGCGCTGTGTCTCTTCTGGTGCTTTTGGCCTCCACAGAAGAGCCTGCTGTCAGCTCTAGCTGCTCCAAGTTCATACGCCTGGCAAGATCAGACTGCAAGGAGGCTCTCTGACTTTTCAAGTGCTGCAAGCTGAGCACCTGTTGCAAGTCCACAGCGTCCGGTAGCCGCTGACGGCACACCAAGGAGCCCAGTTGTGTCACGCGGCTGAATAGCG
>JAABUP010003388.1_pt1 | contig 28216 bp, 35 predicted proteins | sample 5559201 | NCBI WGS metagenome assembly JAABUP01 (sample SAMN10711887, study PRJNA513373) | rock metagenome | isolation source: Antarctica rocks | place: Antarctica | reverse complement strand
CTCCAGATGCTGTTGCCATGCAGAGGCTATGATTGGCTTGTGCTGTTAACATAACACAATTGTGCGAGACAAACTTACACAAGTGTGTACCTGCACTAAACACGATACAGCCCGTCTACATTGGCTCACTCTGTCAAATGCATACATCACACCTGTCCAGCTCTATAGAATGCAAATCAGTCCAGACAGAACAAACCCTTGCTTGCAAGCTGCAGGCCTCAAGACCTACACCTTAAGTGTAGAAACATAGGCTAGAGTGTGCACATGCTGCTATGATCTGCCAACGCCATGTATAATATTGTGTGATATTGACAATTTCAACATGCTTCCAAACACTGAGAGCTTCACCTTGCGTGCAAAGTCAGCTGCAGCAGCTGATGTGGCAGCTGCAAGAGCATCTGGGGGTACAAAAGGCTTGCAGGTGGGTACCCGAAGCTCCTCCAGGCTATGGGCGAAGAAACAGATGTGACGGCGGCACTTTGTACCATCATTGCACAATTGTGTGCGGTACCTGCATGCCAGAAAAGATCACAATGAGTTGGTGTGAGATGACACAGCAAAAGGGCAGCAAACAGTCAAAGCAGAGTGAAAAGGTGCCAAATGTGCAGGTGACGATCAGGCAGCCAAACATTATTGTCTCACCTGGTTGGGTGAAGCCAGTACTCGAACACATTGTGTGCGTAGGGGCAGTTGTCGCCACGTACACATGTGCCTTCCTGCATATTCGACAGTGCTTGTAAGATGAGTTGTCGAAAGACGCTGCGAGCAAGTATTACTAACGGCACTGACAGGTCCACAACCCACCTTCTTCCTGTCAGGGCAGGCAATGCCTGTGTGTGGTTGTGTCCTGGGATCTCGTCTCCTGGCTTTTTCCCCTGGGTGAGAGAAGGGGCACGTTGTCCAGTCGTGACAATACCTTTTGGAGCAAGGTAGGACCTGTGACAAACCAGGAAATACAGGTCACCTGAAAGGGGTATCAGCAGAAACATCACTGCATCGTTAAATGATCCAGACACCTCGACTTGCGTGATATCTCGACACAGCTTTGGGACAAGGCTGCTCGAAGGTGCGGTCGCCTGCGAGATCTAGGCAGGACGGCGGGTGTACCTTCATGCAGTACATCCGAAAAGAGTCTTCTTTGTAAAGAGATGACTCCTGTGCATCTTTGTCGTCTTCACCTTCCGGTGCAACATCCTGCAAGTTTCATGAACGATATCGAGGCGTGCAAAGAGCCTGTCACAATGGCAGACAGCCAGTGCCCAAGTCTGGTTTTAAGAGAGAAGTGCTCAGTGAAAGGCTTTCGGCGAACGGTATTGTGAATACTCACCTGCGCGACTGACGTACTGGCCATGAAATGGGCTCAAGCTTTGCGCTGGTGGCAGCCACACTGCTGCTTACTAACAATGCTTTTCTGCGCTTAGGCCGCTGTCTTGATATGCTGCCTGCTGTCTGCGTGGTGGGCGAGCGACGTTACCAGCGACAGATGGCTTGATACGATGCCGACGAGCCAAAAACGGTAGTCGCGCGATGTTGCATCGCTTCCCACTTGTGTGTTTTTGCTCCCTAGATTTTCTCTCAGAGCAAGATTTGCACAATCAGAGTCGGCATTCGCAATGACAGCTGTCATGACTCAATGTTGTGTCATCCTTGTTGACATGTGGGTCCTCGTATGCCCTTAAGGGTCAGCCACTTCGGTGTCATCTCTCTTAGAGGGTCAGCCCTACTACCAGGAGCTCGTGCGGGTCATACAAGATTTTGGTGTCCTGAGGTGCAACTGAATCACAACAGACAAGTCCACTTCAGTGAATCCATACGGTCAAAATTTGCTTCCTGCACTTATATGCAAGCATTCCCAAAAAACAAGTATGCACCAAGGCGTGGCTTTTTGCCTGCTCGAAAGCAACAATTTCATCAGCTTGTTATGCGGTGTGATAGCCTAACCTCGTCTTGTCCAAGATGGGAGGAAACATAATGCTAGCTTACACACACTCTTGTACCTCATCAGCAATAGCATTTCATCTAGCAGCTTGAATGCAGGCAGCCACACACCATTCACGCTACACTGTATGTCTGCTAATTCTCACGCATGAGGTGCCTGTGCACTTGGCAACAAGCATATTGTCAGTTGCAATGCCAGGTGCAGACAGAGATATACAACAATTGGCTAGCAGATGAATTTCTGCAAAAGCCAGTAGCAGCGCCAAGCTTGGGTATGCAGGCAGGCTCATTGTTTCCTTGATAGATTGAATTTCAAACACATGTTACCAAAAAGTATTGGTTATTGAGGGGGTAGATCAGCTCGGCCTGGGATGAGCTTCACAGTTGCGTCCTCTGGGGATGGCCTGCATTTCAAAAAAGCAGTGCGCAAATGTCAGACACCATACAGAAAGCTATTAACTGTCTTGCTTCTTTGTGAGAAGAGTATGCCTTAATTGATACCTCAGGGGAAGCTGTCATGCAATTGTCACGTGCATGTCTCACTTGATCTGCTGGCAAGCTCATTATATGCTGCATGATCCGTTCATGTTGTGCAGACAGGCAATTTGAGAGATAAGCAGCTTGCGAGTGCGGGAGTGAGGTGTAACCTTTGTTTGCTTCTTGCTTATAGCTGTCAACGCACAAGTGTTCTGCAAACTTACGGTGCAAGGAAGGTACTGGCGCCCGAGTCGTATGTTTTAGCAGCAAAAGCGCCCACCAAAACAGCCAATAGCACCAGAAGAGGGACTAGCACAAACGATAGTTTGCCCAGCCACTGCACAACAACAAAAGAAGCTGTTGAGGACCTGGCAGCATATACCTTGAGGATAGTTTTGTTAGCATCACACATTTTTCACACTTATGGAGATACTTTATGCTACTGCATGCTTGTGAGCTGTGCTGACAACTTGTGTGAGCATCTTGTCCATAGAGCCACAGCATGCAGAGCACCGAGGGCTTCTTGCAGAGCAGAGGAGCTGGTGACTACAATCTAGTACAAGCCCTTTACCTCACCTCCCATTTCTCCCCCTCCCAAAAGTCTTGCTGTCCTGGCTCAGGTATGTCCTGTATTTGTGCGTCACCATCCACAAGATCACCGAAAACTGTGGTCTCCTTCTTCTGCAGAACATGCACTGTATGATTCTGCGGGAGCAGACTGGCTACACATGGGGTTATCGTACGAGGAACTCGATACAAAAAACAAGGCTTAGGTTGACCGACCTCCGCTGCGGCCTTGATCACGCGTCTATGCCGCAAGGCTTGGGAACAAGGAAAACCAGGTTTCTGAAGAGGCTTGATGTGGGCTATGGAGAGGTGCTGGGAGCGGGCATATTGTTGTGGGGTACAGCAGGTTTGCGTGCGAGTACACAGCATCTTGATGACCACGAGATTGTCAGCTCGGCATAGTACTGCTGTCCGTCACCTGTAACACTTGCAGGTGTTGGGAAAGCAGTACGGCGTACGCAAGCTTGGTCAGCGGTCAGGTCCACGTTCTGTCGCGCAGTTTGAGCGTTTCAGATGTGATCGGAATCAGACAGAAGTGCTCGTTCGTCTCCTCAACCTTTCTTCAATGCCTTGATTTCACAATGGCAGTCGTTTTGACGTCGTGAATTTTATGAACATTATGGTATTGAGATTGATGTGTCCTATGATGCTTTGGGCGTTGTGCCTGGGGTGTTCACAAACAAACATTATTGTTGCAAACTGATGATATGATGCAGGGTCATTAGGCCCTGCTGCATGTGATCGGACGTGTTGTCTGGCCGAAACATGTAAAATATTTCTTCTTCTTCTTCTGACACTCGACAGATCAAAGCAGGTCATCGCTACCTGTGGAACATTAGATCCGACCCTCCGGTGTCGGTCTGTGCACCAACGTTTGATGCACGACCTGCATGTCATTTACAGTACAGCCGCGCGCATCCGTCGGCAGCTAATTTCACAGCATGCCAAGTAACGCTTGCGAAGATCCGTAAGCTGTGTCCCAATAGTGATGCATCGCAAACCTTGATGCACGTGAAGTCAGTTGCCTTGAGATAACTGATCGAAAGCAGGAAGCAAACAGCAATGAGGGGCTTATCAGGCCTTTCTGACTTCTTCTTAAGAAAGGCCTTCAAGTTTGCGCTCAAGCGAAATCTGGGCAAGTATTTGGCGAGCGAGATAGACCCCAGCCAGCTGGATGTGCAGCTGGGTCAAGGCACCATTGAGCTGCGGCAGTTGCTGCTAAACTGCAATGAGCTAAACGAGCAGCTGGTGAGCCACTGGGAGCTGCTTGCTGCAAGCCAATTTTGCTTTTGCATTAGCCAACCCGTCCAGTTTCCAGAGCAGATATTGCACCTGTTCAAGCATACAACTAGCTCCTTGTGAGAAAGCTAGCACAGGGACTTACAGCATTGCACCACGACCTGACTCACCCCGTCTAAATGCACGTGGCAACTGTCTCTCCGTTATACTGCTCCAATGCAGGAAAACAACCTGGTGCTGCAAGATCTTGCACGATTGATCTGACACAGAAAGACTACTGCCTTCCTGCAGAACTCTCCATACTGGGAGATCACTGCCGGTTTCATAGGCAGCGTGAAGGCCACCGTCCCCATTACAACACTCAGCACTGACAGCTGTCAGGCGGTGGTCGATGAGATTCTGCTGACCATCAAACCCAGAAGTTTGCACCACCCGTCTGTCCATGGCGTCAGTGCGAGCGCTCACATGTCTGGATCCAACCTGCTGGCGGCAGATCTTTACGATCAGCCGGTTGCTCAGGACATCATGACAGATGGCATCATGCAGATTGCAGGTGGCATTGAGACAATTGTGCAGCAATTGCAACTTCAGGTATGTATGCTTAGTACTACGTGGTTGCTTATGAGTCCCAGCCTGTGTTTGACAGTCTCCACTGTAGGAACTGCTGGGCACAACATGCCATTCTGTTCTGTTAGCTGATTCCAGCTGCTGCCAATATTCTCATCAGCATGACTTACTTAACAACTGTACCCTTTGAAGATTACCGTCACAAGGTCATAGTACTCCTGCACTATCAGTCCCTATCACTCATGAGGAAAACAAAATATAAATGCCTGGGCATGCAGGCAACAAGGGCAACTATACGAGTTGAGCTGCCGAGTGTGTCATCACCTTCTGGCCCACCTTCCTTGATTATGATTCACCTAGACAGCATCACATACTCAGGTAATCAGGCTTTTCCTGAACACTGCAGCACTTTGCTCAAGCTTGATCACTGCAAACGTCCCTATGGAGGCAGGGCAGGCACAAACAGTAGTTAGTGATGCAGTTGATGATGCTGAACTCTAGATGCATCTTTGATCAGAGTCTTTCATACAGACATGCAGCCTAGTTCAGAATGCATTTATTGCTGTAGCATCATCAAGCTGTCATGGTGACAATCAATGTTGAGTAGGAAGCATAGTAAGCAGTGAGATGACTTTTGAGCTGCAGTTAGTCATGCTGCAGGTGAGTCATCGCCACCACTAGATGCAGCTGTGGGACAGGCATCTGCCCTGACGCTGTGCAAAAGGGTACAGTTTGATGGTCTGCAAATTGAGCTGTTTGAAGACATAGATGATCCCATAGCAGCAGCAGAAGGTGAAAATGTAGCGAGTCACATGCGGTCAGCAGAGATGCAGCTGGCGGCAGATCTGGAGGGAAACGGTGGGTTCGAACCGTTTGAGCGGGAAGCAGTCAGTGTGTTTGCTGGCGATCAGTTTGAGTCCAGCAGCATAGGAGCAAATGACAACAGGTATGAAAACTTCCCACACATCTGATTTATTTGTCGTAAGCAAGCCTGAACCTTAAGCTTTATCCCCTGCACTTTGATCTTTATCCCCTAAACCCTAATTGTCAGCACACCAAGTCCATCACCATCCTGCAGCATGCTGACAGTGCAACACAGGGCATCATCAGGACACATGCAAAAAAGAAATCCAAAAAGGAACAAGCAAGGAGAACCCATAGGCAATGTCTTTTGGCATCAACAAGCCCAAAGGATGATTGCCTCAAAGTGAATTGCTTGATGAGGGGGTTACTTGCTTGATGAGAGGAAGGGCAACCTCAAATCAGCCCTGGCCTCTTATCAAAGGCATCATCATTATTGCTATTGGTGTTTGTCAAGCAACATAGCACTTACAGCTGCTATGCGTCATACTACATGAAGGTGCACGGACCATGTTGCATGTCACATTTTGGCTGACAGCATAGATCAGACGCATAGCATGCATACAAATGTATGCTCGTGTGAGAAGTACTGGCACATGTGTAAGAACACTTGATTCTAAATTCTGATACTCCATCTTACAACACATGATCCATGTTTACCAGCCACACAGGTGCTTTCAAAGTCACTGTTCTGCTTCTTCAGGCATGTGATCATCTGCAGCAGTAATGGTGTGGGCTGCTCAGGCCAGGTGGCAGTTCGCCTCACATGGCATAATCTGCAGCAAATCCATCCCCATATCGCCATTGACCTAGACCTAAATCCCCTCCAGCTGCAGCTGCATCCCCACCACCTCCCCTTGCTGAGCAAAGTGGCGCAATGCGTGAGTGAGTCGTCACAGCATGCCCAGCATGATGGCAGGAACGCTGTGTCTGGGGGTGTGAACTCAGCACAGCAGGATGTAGGATTTGTGGCGGGAGCTAGGAGTTATGTTGAAAGCGCCATCTTACCAAATTTTGAACAGTTGGCGCAAGATGTGGCCGATCAGCTGTCTTGGAATACTACCCTAGACCCTGTTCCCGCCATTTCCTACAGCCCCTTTGCCACCCCAGCAAATCAGTCATTTGATGACCTGGCAAGTTCAAAAGGTGCAGAATTCCATGACGCGCACAGCATGATGGGCAGCGTAAGGACTACTTTCAACAGTTTCCTGTCATCTACAGCTGCATCCCTGGGATCCAGCCAGCAGTTCCAACCTGCTTCTTCTTCCTTTTCCTCCTACTCACAGCCCCCTCAGACGTCTTCTTCACCGCCTCAGCAGGGATCCCCAAACCTGAGGGCTGTCCCCAAACCCCAGAAAACTGATCCCGGGGCAGGCCTGCAGCCAAATGCTGCAAAGCCTGAGGTAAACCTTTGGAGTTCTATTCAAGTAACATGGCCCAGATTGATATCATGTTACTGTTCTTGTTCTGAACAGGTGTTTGTAAGGCTACAACTTTGTTTTGCAAGCCGCACACAGCATGCTGCACACAGTTGGCTTGACTACCAGCATTGTGTATGTGCAACAGCCTCACACACCCCACACATGATAGCTGATATTCACGCAAAGTTGTGCAGCATGTGTTGTGCTGCACACAAGAATGCTACAGGTTTCCTTAGATATTTTGTTGCTGCACCTGCAACACATGTCTGAGACACAGTCAGAGCTGACACCCCACAAACATCAGCGTAGAACATGTGTTCTTCTTCTTTGCAGGAGGGCCCCTTGGGGTGGGAGGTGACGGCCCATTGTGGGGAGGTGTCCCTGGTGCTCTGGTACTCTGAAGAAGAAGAAGACAGTCGGTCTGATCCTGATCAGGCAAGCCTTGGCTTTATTGTCATGTTGAAACTGCTCCATGGCAACAGCATCGGATAATGTCCAAACCACTCATATCATTGTTATAAATGCCATTTTAGCTATAGTTATCTTGTCACAATGTCCTGTTTCAGCTGTCTGCATCTCTGTGTGAGATCACTCAGATCTGCAACAAGATCCTGCTCTTCTGTAGACACCGCTTTGACCAACTGACTTGTTCTTTTCATTGCCTTCAGTCGGGGTCTTCTTCTTCTCACCCGCTCTTCTTCTGCTTGCAGGACTTTATTGAGCCCTTCAGCTGTGACTACCGCCCCCGCTTCTGTCTAGAGACCGGCGACGTTACGTTACGCGTAACTGCTGCAAATGACGCCGCATTACAGTGTGACTTGACGCTGTACCGGCTCGAGTGCGCCGAGCATCTGCCAGTTTCTGGTCAGGAAGCTGCGCCAGCAGCTGCTACCCTTGCTGAGGTAGTCATTTCTGCACTCATGATCCCCGCAATTGTCATGACAATAGTAGTAATAATAACAATAATAAATACTAATACTGATAATGATCATGATGATAATCAATAATCATCATGTAATAGTAATAATAATAACGCTTTCCAGCTCATGATGAGCTAGGTACGTGCGGGACAAGTTGTGTCTCTCCAGAGCAGCCTGTCTTGCGAATTGCCATGCTTGTGTGGACAGTTTATCTTGACCATCTGTAGGGTTTCGTCTCAAAAGTACATTTTGACTTGATCTGAGGCTCAGCCCCGTCACATCTCTCTCATGTGAACATCTTGTCAGGGCTAGCAGGCATCGGGTGCTGTTTAAGTCAGTCACTTAGAGTCAGATTCAGACAGTCAGAGTCAGACTTGCAGTCAGAGTCAGTCACTTTAAGTTAGGCCAAAGTGGCATTGTGATGGTTCCATGATATGAGTTTCAGTTCATGTCCATGTATGCAAAAGCAGTGAACAACAAAGATCATCGTGGAGCCTTGGTGTATGTCAATGCGCTCTCTGCATGTGACACACCCTGCTGACATGCTTTCTGGGCATGGTATGCAATCATGGCGTTGTCCAAAACGCGCTTCTTGTGTTGTTCATGTCATATTGCTGACCAGAGATGATACTGACGCACAATAGCCCAATGCCAATCAGCCTTGCTGGGGCTGTCAGCAACAGCCCTGTCCCTGGGGCTGTCAGCAACAGCCCTGTTCCTGGGGCTGCCAGCAACAGCCCTGACCCTGGGACTGCTAGGCTTTATGCTTTACATCGGGGATGCACGTGCAGGTCACGAGGGTCACAGAGCTGCTACCCCCAAGCGCCCATGGGGTCCGACCCACCCCCTCCTTCACCGGGGTGTCCCCCCTGCCCGTCATGCACTCGCTGTACAGTAGCACGCTGAGTCAGCTGGCCAGCTCGCAGTATGTGAGTGCGTCCAGCTTGCACTATGTGAGTGCATCCGCCTCTGGAGCCAGCAAATTTGCTGCAGCCTCAGCACCTCAGATACGGGTGAGCAAAATCAGGGCTTTGTGATCTGCTTTCAGCAGGAGAAAAAATGTTGTAAGGAACAAATTTTGCGACAATGATACAAGAGTCCTACTAGCAAACCTGAAGCAGGTTCTTCAAATGCAATACAGTGCACGTCCAAAAATGCACAACTGTACGGCAAAGATTAACGAGTCTTGTGTTTGTTGTGTGGTATTTAGAATGCTTCTTGTAGCCAGGATCTTTTGCATGTGCCAGCAACAGGTCAAACGGTACATCCTGACACATGAGGGTGCATACCAAGCACGATTACAACCCTCAGCTCAGCTGTACGCCAGTGCAGCAGCTGTAGCTTTTCGAGCCTGAATTACTTCCTTTGTATTGCTGCACATTTGTTGTCTTAGGTCTTACCTTTCTTCCTTTTCCTCTCTTTGTAGGTCTGGCCAGTGCTGTGTGCTGGCGGGGGTTCCAGGAAAAGTGATGGGGTCACCCCCAGCTTGACCCTCAACATGCATCTCAACCCCCCTGCATCTCATGGGCCCCCTTCATCTGCTGCCTCATCCCGCCCCACCACTCGCCCCAGCAGTGGCCGCAGCGCAACCAGCCGTTCAAGTACTGCTCATGCAGCCGCAGCTGGCGGTGGCGCAGAGGCCGCAGCTGTGGCCAGTGTTCAGCTGCGGCCATCAACTGTTTGGCTGAGTCTACCACTCTTGCAACGGCTACAAAGCTTTTTTGAGCCACTTGCAAACCTCCCTGCAGCTGTCACTGCGAACAACAGGTGTGCAATGTTATGGTGCATTTGTCAACCTGTTCAGTGTGTATTGCTTGCTGTGCCTGGAACAGCACACACACCTGGGTCTCATGTGAGAGGTCAGTGTGGCCACATTTGTCTGCGCTGCTTCAACATGCTGCACATTTGTCTTGTGAAGTCAAGTTGCAGAGTTGCCCTCGTCAAATACACTGTCAAATACGAGAGGGTACTTGTCATGGAGCAAATGGCCCTGTATTTGTCAATCTCAATTTGCATGGTCAACACAACCTCTGCAGGCATTTTGCTGATGAGTCTGAGCCTAAGACCTCTCTGTCAAAACACCTGATACTGATCACACACAGACAATTGCCTCTGTATCATGTGGACTTGTAACTAGGCGATGCATTACTTGCATGCATACTGCAATCACATTGTTACTTTTTACAGGACAGCTGAGAATTTGCCGCCAACCAGGTATGGTAACGGTATCAACAGCATTTTGGAGGACTTTCAGGAGATTCAGGGGACTCAAAACCCTAGTACCAACCCTAGGACAGCTGGCAGCTCACTGCAGATCACTGTGCAAGCATCTCATGTTTGTGCCGTGATTCTTCTTCCACCATCGCCTCTGGGGATGCTGTCAGTCCCCAGCTGCCATGGCAATAGCTACATGGCAGTGGACCTGTTTGCTTCGACGGCTTCGACTGCTGGAGATTCTCAGGTCAGCATTTGGCCAATGCATAAAATGCTGAGGTTTGAGGGTATTGTTTTCCACCTTTACTTTTGTCTACCTCTAATTCAGGCTCAGAGTGTGTTGATAGCAAGCATGCAGTTTGTTTGTTAGATCAGCGTGAGTCATGAGGGATTGGGCACATCCGTTTTGGACACAGTGCGGAGAGTCCATATTGCTGTCATTTCAATGGTGGACAATGTCAGTCCAAGACACACTTGAATATGTAATGTTCATCTAGATGTCTTTCACACAAGCTGGCTGTGCACATCTGCAGCAAAACGAGGCTACATCAAGTATGCTCCACTGCTTGCTTCAGGTTTCAGATGCACATATGCAAAACAAAGTTCCACCAGTTGTGCTTCCCTGCTTGTTGAAGCTGCCAAAAGCTAGCCCTGATTTATTTTAGGGTTACGACCCTTAGTCTTGTACCTTATACTATATGCCTTATACCTTATACCTTATCTTATATCTTATATGCATTTTATGTCTGACATCTTATAGCCTGTACCTTACATCTGCAACATAGAAATCCACCAGTTGTCCTTCATTGCTTGTGCCAGGGGTCAGAGCCAATGCTGAGCATCACGACAAGACCCCAGGGGTCAGCTAGGGGGTATGCCCCAGGCCCTGGGCAGGGTGCTGCACCAGATATTTGGGAGGGAGATTTGGCAATAAGCAGGGCCAAGGTGTACTTGGTGGGAAACCCTTTTGCGGAATCTGGTAGCTCTGCTGGCATGCCTGACCTAAATTTGCAGGTATGCCTGCTTCTTTATCAGGTCGCTCAGGAGTTCAGAGGGGCCAGCTAGCCCATTTGACTTTCTCACCTCCACCAAACTCTTCTTCTCAATATGGTCTACGGGGCTGCAACATCTTCCAGTTGTCCTTGGTCTTCTTCTTCAGATTCTTCTTTTCGCTTCTTCTTCCACCATGTCAGCTTCTGTGTCTCCATGTTGATGTGCTCTGGACAGACAAGAACTGCATCACCTCCTTCTTCTGCTTCTTGTCATCAGCATCTTCTTCTGCTTTCATCACTACACCCACTGCTGCTGGCGTGTCCGTCACCTGGATGTTTTGAGCGCCATATTCTGGCGCCGAAGTCGCAGCTCTGATAGCGCTAAAGATGATTGTGTTAGGCTGCACAGTCCAATTAATCTGACAATTTGCAGCACTGACTGCTGGCAATTGCCCAAGCTCTTGTATACCTAGTATCATGATGCTGCATGACTTCGCCTACTGCTTCAATCCCAGGCAGAGCCCAGCTGCCTATTGCATCGTACCTTCTGCTGTGCTGTGCTATGCTGTGCTGTGCTGTGCTGTGCTGTGCTGTGCTGTGCTGTGCTGTGCTGTGCTGTGCTAATTGCATACATTGACTCAGACCTACAGTCGTAGTCCCAAGGTATCATCTCCACATGAGGTTGCAGCTCTCTCTTAATGCAGGCACATTGCATCCTGGACATTGTCTCGCCAGTTCAGCAGCCTAGCTCAGACTCAACCAATGCTCGCTCAGACCTCGGCACGCATGCAGCTCTCTCAGCCAATGTGAGGGTGACACCTGGCATGCAGCCAGCACATGATATTAGTGATTTGGCTTGGCAGGGCGCGCACAATCACTCTGGGCACAGTCAGCAAGGTACTTTGTACTTTTGTGCTTATGCATGATTGCAAAACAGAATCGCAGTCATTGGTGCTTTCATGCATTGTACCAAAACACATTTGCGTATTGTGTGGTCATGGAGAGGTCTAGGTATCTTCACATCAGGTCTGCACAAATAGTCCTGTTTTGGCAGCCACTGTGCTGCCAACAACACATGCCTGTATTACATAATCTTGACCTTTTTCTTCTATGCGCAATCTCAAAACATCATCTCAACATATGATGTGGTGTTCAGCACTCTCGTGTCAGTTGTGTCTTTCCGGTAAGAACTGTTTTGTATCTGACAAGGTGATTTTGAAGCTCATATGCTTCTGGTTTGTGCTTGTTCTATTCAGATTTCAGCAGTTTGGAGAGTCTGGCGTAACCCTTTTGTGACTCATCAGACAGCTGGTTTCTAAGACTGGCTTGTAAGCACACACTCACATGCATCTACATCATAGCTGTCAATCAGCCTGTGAGACACACTCAGAGTGTTATAGAGCCTCTGCTTTTTTCAACGCTGTGTTGCATTCAGGGGCTGGATCACTGGCTTCAGACTCACACCTGGACAATGTACACCTGCAAGAAGCTGCCATGGCAACTTCCGTCATGGCCATCCATGTGAAGGCTCCGCAACTGCATGCCAAGCTGTGCCAGGTTAGTCATGGTCGTAGTCATCACCCCCTCCTCATCACCACTGTTACCATCATGAGTCATGACGTGCAGTCCTTGTGATCAGGTTGATTGTCATGACTTCAGATCTTTGCTCAATTTGATTTCTCCATCATCATTCATCATCCTTATTTGACTGGTGAAGATGGCCAAGTTCTGTGACCTGGCAAGAACAATTAGCTGGATCGCTAAACCCTAAATATAATCGCTAAATTATTACTATTGTTATTGTTGTTGTTATTGTTACTGTTATTGTCATTATTATTATTGCCAAGTTCTGTGACCAAGCCTTACCCTGACCAATTTTGTAGGCTGATTTGGCAGCCCTACTACACCTGGTCGGCGCACTCAATGCATGGCAGAATGAGTCAAGGCTGGCGAGCGCAACTCAGCAGGCTGAGTCAGAGCTAGATGTTGCGCCAATGCAAGTCTCTTTTCTGATGGAGTGTGGGATGGCCATTACATTACAGCACATATCTCAGGTAACTCATGTGATTTATTCCGCTGGCCTCATCATATGTAAAACCCACCTCACATGTCACTGCTCTGTTCAATGTTGCTGCTTCTGTTAGTGTTAGCACTGGCTGAGTCAGCCTGGTTCCTGTGTTGAAACATTCATGTTTTGCTGGCGACTTGGTGTTCAAGACCTTGACTCCTCCAAAAAGTTGTGCTCACATTGTGCTGGTATTTGAGGTGAGCCACTCCTACTCGAAAAAATTTTTGCCATTGTTCTTTTCTGAATTTTGCTTTTATGGTGTCAGGCAGCAGACAGAGCACATGACGCTGATTGTCACATTGAAGCAGAAGATGTGCGGATCTTCAATGTCAGCAGCCTGGGAGGTGTATTGGATTCAGGGGCGCTGAGCATACATGCAGAGGGAGTGACTCTGACAGGGGGCCAGGACAGGGGCTGTTTGCTGCACTGCCCTGCTGGCAGCTCTTCCTCTTCTTCGAGAATAACTCCCTCCATTCAGTTCCGACAAGTGACCAGGTATGCAACTTGCATCCCCAGATGAGCTAATCATGTCCCCAGTTGAGCTAATTGCATCCCCATATGAGCTCATTGCATCCCCAGAGGCATAGACACCACCCTCCTGCTGGTTTGGTGGTATATCCGCCCATACTGTAATATGCAGTGACTCATCACAGCAATTTTGCAAGCTATGACTCGCTCCCATTTATATTTGTGAGTGCCATGGTAGCAGAGTACACTTTTGATTGATTGATTCCTGTTGTCTACAGGCCGTTTAGGTTGGACACTAGCAGGCTTGTGCAATCAAAGCCAGGTCAGCAGGCAGCTTTAGCCAATTTGGAGGGAGTTGGGTCAGTATCAGTCATTGGCGCCACTTTTGCAACAGATTCTGGCGACCTCACTCTACCTTGGCTGACAGGCCTTGCAAGCTTCTTCGCTGTGGGGGGTTATGAGGGGGGTGTAGAGGACACCCCGGCTGCGCCCCCTGCCATGACTTGGAGTGTTGCGCTGCAAGACATTGCTGTGCGATATGAGCCTTCAAATTTGATAGCGCCACAGCAGGCACAGCAGCAGCAGCATGCCAGCAATGGCACAACCTCTAAACCTAAGGTGAAGCCTGTGTCAGCCATCCTAACCCTAGCAGGGTTACTGTGGCGCATGCAGCCGGGCGACGAAGAGCAACAGATAGTCCTTCAGTGCCTCGGGCTGTATTGTGCTGAGTCAGCAAACCGGCAGGGTGACTGGACACCCTGTCACCCCAACCATGTTCCTGCCATGCAGCTTGCCAAATCAGGCTATTCCCTTGTTGCTCAGGAAAATCAGCTTCAGATAAATCTGAGACCACCAATGGATCAGAGTACTGACTTTTTCCAGACTGACATTAGTAATCAGCGTCTAAGTGCAGCTCTGACTAAGTCCCAGCTGGCGTTAGTAAACACTCTGGTTGGTCAGTGGACCCAGCAGCCCAGTCAGCATCCGGTCACCGCGCAGGATGAGTCAGCATCAGCTGGATCATCCAGGCAGCAACCAGGTCATGATCATGAGCATGTGGCCAGGAGGAATTCGCATACAGAATCTCAAGTAGGGACCGTTGAGTGGAAGGGGGTGGCAGGGGAGGGTCACCTTAGGGTCATGGATGGGGTCCAAGAAGATGCCTTCAAAAAGTAAGCCTGGTTTTGTTAGCCACAACAGAACTCAGACTTTGGCCGACTGCTTGAAGCAACTGTGTGAATGCACTGCTTACACAGTCACAAGCAGGCAAGATTATGTTGTCTGCAAGTACAAAGTAGCCCGTGCCCTGCTTTGATGCATACTGCTGATGCAACAATACGTATATTGACCAGAGGCAAAGAAGCGAATATAGAAAATCCTCGTATTTACATCATAGGAGCAGCTTGGCGCCAATATCTGCCTTGTTCCTGTCGTTACCCTCTGTTGTATTTGCATTTGTCATCATGACTACTCTGTTGTACTTCGTTATGTGAATCTCTCTGTGAGTTGCTCAGAGTTCCCGCCATATTCAGGGGTGAGGGTGTGCCAGCAGCATCTGTATTTTTGGAGGGAGGCTGGTTCCCGCCAGAACAACAAGACCTAGAGTCCAGCATCATAGAAGTTGAAACGGAAGCTGACCAGGTAGGGCATCAAGCATCTGCTGACAAGGCTTGTGATCATGTAAAGGATTAGGGTTTACAGTCGGGGTCAAATCTTACACCCAATGCTGTGACAGTAAGGTATTGGAGCAAACGAGAGAGGCAAGCATGCTGGCAGAATAGGGTCCCCACTGTCAAACAAAGCTTTGATCTGGTTGCAATGTCTACAAACCGTTTTTCTGTGACAGATCCTTCTGTTGCGTCATGCGTCAATTAGTTTATGTTATCCCATCGTTGTGTGTGGAAACTTTGTCACATATTGCATATTCTTGCTTCGCCATCAGAACATGCTTTGCTCTCAATTCTGCAGGTGTATAGCAGTATTGTGACGCTTGCAGTGTGCCATCAAATTCAAGCGCTGTTCCTAACATCTGTTGGACCTGAGTTCCTCTTCTTCTTGCAGGTGGCGCCAAGAACATTGAGCGGGAGCGCACCAGCAGTGAATGAGGACTACATCTGTCCCAGTTTGCCGCCAAGTGAGGTGTCAGAGGAATGGGACGGCGACCCAAGCAGCGAGGAAAAGGGAGTATGGTAAGCGTCCTGATTGTTGCTTTTCTTCTGCTTGATCTCTTTTTTGTTTTTCTTTGTTGTCTTCATTGCTGCGTGCTGTGCATAGCTTTCTTGTTGTGTCGGGAGGTGTCAGACAGACGAATTGCTGGCCCCAGCAATGAGCAAACAGGGGTTGGAAGGGGGTGGGAAAGGGGTAAAGAGGGGGTTACTGAGGTCATGACACACATGCTTGCAGGTTTGGGGATCCCAACAATCCCAGTAAGAACGGACCTCACATGGAAGAAGACTATGTCCAGCTGCCAGTCCCTGGGAAGCAAGCGCCACATGGGTCCACGACAGGCAGACGAGCAATAGGACCTCTTCCCGCCTCGCACCCCATGCCGCTTTCCCGCCTGATTTTCCGTGATCTGAAGCTGCTGATCACGCTCAATCAAGAAGAAGAGCAGACGGGTGAGTCAGCCAAATACATGTTGAGTTGAAAAACTCAAAATCTGCATCTTAGCAACAAGCACATTTGATGCAGAACATTTTGCGCTGTTTTTGAGTGTTCAAATTTTTGCTTTGTACGGTGGCTTTTGTCACATTCATTTCTTCATCTCGTTTCTTTGTTCAAATGTAGATGCAAACATAGGTAGTTGCTTTGATAGACAAAGGAGAAGAAGACGCAGGCTGAACAGACTATGACCTAGTGCTGGACCTGTCCATGCGAATGTGTATGGTGCCATGGAAGAAGAAGAGAAATCCATGTGAACAGTATGCAGGTCATGTCTCGCAAGCAGAACCCAACAATGGAAGGCTGGAGGTAGATCTGGAGGGAGTTTCCCTCCAGCTGGACACCTTCAGGCCTGAGGGAAGCCCGTATGCTTGGCGCCTTGCATTTAGTATACACCAGATGGAGGTATGCTGCTCATCTGCATCATCAGCAAGTTTTAAGACTCAATATAAGGAGTGACCTGCAACCCAAACCCCTAACCCTAAACCTAGAATGCATAAGGGATGAATTTTTCATGACTGTTGCGACCAGAGTTACCATCGTAAGTACCCTCACAGCCACAGTGGCAGTTACAGTTACAGTCATGACCGTAACGTAGATGCAGTCAGCCGGCTAAAATAATGAGTGGTCAAGTGACAAGGGGTCTGACACGTCGTAGGTGCGAGACCATGTGAAGAAGGGCAATGGGAAGCCACCAAGGTGGCGGCGCATGCTAGGGTACCACTTCATGGCCCGTACCCCCCGAGACCCTGCTGCAGTCATGTTACAGGTAATCATGCTGGTAACATCACTGTTACAGGTATTCATGCTGGTAACATCGAGGTCACAGCTGTAGCTCCACTGCTCTCATTATAAATAAACAATGAAAAGTTGAAGTGAGCTCAGCCTATAGCATCAGGTGAACGCAACTGTACTCATGTTGCCAGTAAATTAACCACTACCAAGTGTACCTTAGACATTCATTTCACGCTTTCACAAATGTGTGGCAAAGTGGAGTTGGCGACACCACAAACTGGAAGAAGAAAGTCTGGAACTTGTTGCTGACATGATTTCTGCATAATTACCGAGTAAGCGTAATGTGGCTGCTCTATATTTACAGTGAGTCAAGAGTGATGACTCATTGCAGGTTGAACTGGAAGCTGTCAAGCCAGACGGACCTGGCAGCACCAAAGAAGAAGAGTTCCGCCTGTCAGTGGCTTTGTTACCGTTACGCCTGCGTATTGATCAGAACATGGTCACCTTCCTGCAAGGGTTTTTCACTTCCTCAAACCCTGAGCACGGCACTGAAGAAGAAGAAGGGAAAGTCACCAATGCAAGCTCTACAGTGCAAGAGCCTGAGGGTAAGAATGCTGATTTTTCCTCAATTCTGTTTAATATGCCTTTTGGTCCAAATTTGGTGCCACAACCAGACAGTTACAATCAAACAGGACTGAGGTCTATGTTTTGAAGCAAAAGCATATTCCACAGAGCAGACAACAAAGCCTCAAACAAAAACAACAAAAACACAGGCTTCTCGCAAACTCCTCCTTTTACCTCATTGTCCTATAACACAGATTTATGCCATTCCTGCAAAGGATGCATGCAGCCCCTCTTCACACCTGATTTGCCTATGATGCAGGCTCTGTACCATCCTTGCAAAGGATGCATGCAGCCTCTCTGTTCATCTGATTTGCCTATGATGCAGGCTCTGTACCATTCCTGCAAAGGATGCATGCAGCCTCTCTGTTCATCTGATTTGCCTATGATGCAGGCTCTGTACCATTCCTGCAAAGGTTGCATGCAGCTCCTCTCTCCACCTGATTCGCCTGCGATGCAGGCTCTGTACCATTCTTGCAAAGGTTGCATGCAGCCTCTCTGTTCACCTGATTTGAGGTTCACCTGATTTACCTGCGATTATTATTATTATCATCATCATTATTGTTATCATTATTATTATTAACATTTTTATTTTTAAATATTTTTATTTTTAAATATTTTGTTACCTGCGATGCAGGCTCACCACCGTTTCTGCAAAAGGTGGAGATTCAAGCCTTCAGCATCGTGATCGACTACCAGCCGAGGCATTTGGACGCAGCAGCCCTCAGGTCAGGCAGTTTCGTGGAGGTGCTGAATTTAGTCCCCTGGGGGGGTGTGCAGCTGGACCTACCCCGGGTGAAGGGGTCTGGCTTGCAAGGCTGGGGGGCATTGGGTAGCGCTATTGGGAATGCATACTTGCAAGACATTGCCTCCTCACAGGTGAGGTGTCACTGATAACAATGATGATATTTATTCTAGTTATAATGATAGTTTACAGGCGTTCCAGCTGATTGTCTGTGAGGTGTCACTACTTGTGCCTGTCATGCTGATGCAGATTAGTTGCAAGGATCTTGTGTTCCTAATCTGGTCTCTGTTTTGCTGATACTGCAAGCTTTGCTTTATTGCAAAAGTGAGTTTGGGTTGATGCTACAGCCTGTGCCATCAGCAGTAATTGTGTTTGCCTGTACTGTTGATAGTAACGGTCAGTAGTTGGCGCAACTGCAGTAGCTACCAGTAACCATGTGCAGTTGTCGGTGGTTGTCAGCAACTATCTGCCGTGGCACTTGCGGCGACTGTTAATGTCTGCATCCAATCAGCACCGGCTGTCAGCAACTGTGTAGTGTAACTGCAGTGAAGGTTAGATTGCCAGTGATGGTTGCATCCCATATTGCCAGTGATGGTGATGGTTGCATCCCAGTTGACAACTGTCTGATGTGACTGCAGTGATAATGGTGACTGCCAGTGATTGCATCCCAGTTGACAACTGTCTGATGTGACTGCAGTGGTATGATGGTGATTGCCAGTGATGGCAACCTAGTTGACAAATGACTGTCTTGACTGCAGTGATGGTGGTCATTGCATTCTATTTGACAGCTGTCTGATGTGATTTGCCAGTGAAGGCATTGATAGCAGCAACTGGCCAGTGATTGCATCCCAACTGACAACTGTCTGATGTGATTGCCAATGATGGCAATGATAGCAGCAACAGGCCAGTGACTGCAATGCAGTTGGCACTCAGCAACTGTCAGCAGCTGTCTGTTGTGACTGCAGGTGCACAAGTTTGTAGTAGGGGTGGCACCTGTCCGGAGTCTGTGCCGTGTCGGCTGGGCAGCAAAGCAGTTACTGTCCATTCCAGCAGATCAACTGCGTAACACCAGCAGCAGCAGCAGTCACAGCATCAACAATGATGTGGCGTTCACACGGCAGTTGAGGCGTGGTGTGACAACACTAGCTAGGGCTGTTACCCTGGAAGCCCTAGGGCTGGGGGCGAGCGTGGCCGGGGGGGCTGACTTTGTCCTCAGAGGGGGGTCTGGCAGTGGCTCTGATCACCCTGCTGGTAAGGCCCAAACTCACAAAAGTAATAATCACGAAAAAAAATGTAAATCAGTCAGTCCTGAAGGTTTGGACTCCGGGAGCCCACAGAAACACAATTGCGGTCTTTTGTGTTTGGTAAGATGTTCTTCAATGCCACTTTGATACCACCAGTTAACCTTCTTACCACGTGTCTGCATGGCCCAGACTTCACTTTTAGTGCATGCATTAAAACGTATCCAAGGATCAACAGCCAAAGAAGATAAGACATGTTGTTGCATGATGCAAGCTGGATTACTCTCCTCATGCGAGGTGTGCAGCCGCAGCAGCAGCAGCATCAACAGCAGCAAGCAGACTTCCTCATAGCACACAGCTGAAACCGAAGGAATCAGACAGCTGTGACAGAAGCAAAACAAAGCAGAAATGCTTCTAGCTCGTGCTGCATTGCTGAGCATGATAGTCAAGGCAGAGCTACACAATGGTCTACAGCAAAAGTAGCATTGAGTACAAACCATGTCCACAAAAGCCGCAGGTGCGGCATTTGCAAATGCATTTTGTACTTGAGCACTTTCCTTTTTGCATTCAGTACATGGTCTGTAAAGCCAGTGGTGACTCATCAAACTGCATGTGACACGCAGGTCTGAAAGAGGGCCTCAAGCAGGCAGCTCAGGGACTCAGCTCAGGCCTCGAGACAGCTGCCTCAGCACTCGTGTACAGCCCGGTCAGAAGTGTGAAGGAAGGTGAGGGCGTGGGAACAGCAGTCGTCAGGGCCATCAGAGCAGCCCCAGGGGCTATTGCTGCGCCAGCTTCTGCTGCAGCTGCCGCTACTAGGGTCACGCTGCTGGGGATGAGAAATGCGCTAGACCCTGATAGATATGAGGAGCGCAGGTGCTGAAAACCCTCAATAAAGACCTGAGAGTTTCTAGATGACGGTGTATGAGCATCAGGACCACCTCTGTGCAGATGCTGGAAGTCACCAAATAACGTGCAAGGTTGTCCATGCGTCTTGTACACTTTGGCCGACACACGATGATGTGCAAAGCAATTTGTAGCTGCCACTGGTTTAACAGCTACAAAACCAGACACACAGCTTGCTCCTTCTGGTCTCGCTTGTAGACCATACAAGCACATGAACTTGTGAACATATGTACTTTAGCAGCTTGAAGCACTTGTAGCTTTCAGTGTTGTGCCAATCCGTCTGTGTTGTGGGCGCAACTGATGCTTCTCATGCACGACTTTGGCTTTTGCTGGCCCTGAACCCTAGTTTCTGTTCTTTGTTGAGGCCTGTAGTGTTTTGTTCAGCAGTAGCATATATGTAGCAGCTGTATAGCAGCAGTAACGTGAGTATATGGCAGTAACCTGATCACACAGGGCTGGCTGCAGTGTACCAAAATAGTTTCTGTTGTACAACATGTGAATACGTAGCTTGTCACACTATGTCGTGACACAGCATTGACACTGTCAACATCTGACATAGGCCAGTTTGCCATGTAATGCCTCAGACACCATCTAAATGGTATCCCGCTATCCTGCTCATGAATGTTTTCAAGCAAGCAGCTGGAACATCTCTGTTGCTGCGCTGTAGCGCACAGTGTTCGGATGGACACACTAGATGCTCTGCTGCAATCTTCTGAATTGGCCTGGGCAATTGTAGGGTTTTGCAAGGCTGTCAGCAAAATGTCTCGCATAAATCGCATATCGGGCGGTGTGCACGTCCGTTACTACATGCTCAGGCATCAGCAATGCCGACTGTACAGTATGTCATCGACGTCACCGACGCTGCAGGCAATCAAGTCAGCGAAACTTTCTCACACGCTGTTCCAGCTGCTGTTTTTGCCTCAAGTCCGTCACCCGAAACAGTATCGTGGGTTATTGGGAATTCTAGTTTCAGCTCACACCCAGGATATGCTGAACGCAGCTCCCTTCAAGTGCGTCATCTGTGGCGACAAAGAGAAAGAGCTCATGCACCAACCTATGTCCTATCTGCATATCAAGTGCGTCATCTGTGGCGACAAAGCGAAAGAGCTCATGCACCAACCTATGTCCTATCTGCATATCGAAGTGCCGACGGTCGTGGACTTCGCTCAGCCTGTGTGCGGAAAAGGCTCTTGTGACATAAAAGCCCGGCAGGAGCGACGTAACATGCTGTCAGAAGTTGAGGAAAGTCAGGGTTTCAACCTTGTAGACAGGGAGTCCTACTTTTGCCGCAACTGTCGCAAAAGGGACAACCTGCAATTTTGTGCCAGATGCAAGGTCATAGCATACTGCAGCAAATCTTGCCAGAAGGCGCATTGGCCGACACATAAGAAGTCCTGCGTGAAGGGTCATGGAATGCCCTGATGGTGCTTGTTCACTACTCCTCAGTCCTACACAATCAGCTTCTAGGGCCCTGGCTATCCATGCAATTTGTGCAGCTGTTGTTGCACCACTATGTCAAGGATATGACAGTGGTGCCATCCCTTGCATCAGCTGATGTGTGGCCTTTGAAATGCTCAGCACAGATCTGTGCAGTCGGTCCACAGACTTGTCATCCTACACAAAGCTATGCCATTGCTCCAACAGCAGGTCATATCCTTGTTGCTTGATTTCAGCAGTCACTGTGCCACAGTGGTGGTGCCCCGGGGGCCCACATTAGTCAGACATGCACTTGACAGCAATGCTTTGAGATTTAAACATTTCCAAGCAGTTGCTGAACACAAGTTACAGACAGACAAGCATGTGACCAAATTATAATTGTGGTGTGCAGCTCTCCTGTGGCATTCCAGAGGTCAGGATCCATGCGCACCTTGTCCAGTTGCATTAGAAAACTTTAGTCAAGTCTCATCATATGAGCCTCTGCCATGTGATCATCTGTCTCACAAGCAACAGCGGACAAGCAAGCTCTGTGAGCTACTGTGTTTTGATGGCGTCGCAACTCTTGACTTTTGTCTGTTCATCAACTGCTCACCATATTGCTTGCAACACCTGACACCTTTGTGTAGTGTCCAGTGTGTGTCTCGCTGCCATCACACAGTATCCGACATGTTTTTGGCTTACTGGAGAAACTATCACTCTGCCTGTTGAATTCATTTGATTCGAAGCAAATTTGAACACAAAGAACTTCATCTTGTTGGCATGTTGTGTCACACACATTTGTCACAGACCTCTATTGTGTTGAACCTACCGACAGGTTCCGTCTAATCGAGCACAACATGGGACAAGTTATTTCGTTTAACTTTTTAGCCGTCTCCATCATTTTTTGTCAATTGAGTTGCAACTCCCCTAACGAGTCCCCGAAACAAAAAAAAGTCATGATACAGCAAATACTCTTGTCTAGCAAAGGCATTCCGGACCCAAATGTGGATCCCAATGTGTTACCGTACAGCAACAATACAGACGACACATTGCCAAATTGGGTGCATACGCACCACTCACATCGCATCAGGCCACTCAACAATTTCAAAGTTGATGACTGATACATTTATAAAAGCTGTGCACACCTGCCGGCGCTGACTGATGACGCATGAAATAGGTTCTCATCACACGATAGTGTTCATTCAGCGGGGTATGCTTCTGATTTCAATTCACCCATGTCGACTTCCACATTTGGGCAGTTTTTATTCAAGCTGGAGATCAACCAGACAAGACAGTTGACGGTCAAGGAGTCCCTACAAAAAATATTGTCAACTCCTAGAAGCCTCAGACTTTGCAGCTTAGAAAGCCCTAGAATCTGTTTATCAAACTTGAAAGTGCTGTTTCGCAAAAACAGCTTCTGCAACTTTGACAACAATGACCAATCAACAGCCAAATCTACACAAGGGTCAGGAACACCACGGCATTTGTCAATATGTAGTTCTGCAAGATTGCTAAGCATGCTCAGTTGTTGCGTGACTACAACACTTGCTTGAAAATCGTATCTCAGGAATTGCAGGCTCTTGATGCAGTATGTCCAGCCAAAATCAGGCATCGATTGGCCTGTGCTTGGAGGTCCAACATGTAGGTGTAGGTGCTTTAGTTGTGGCATGTCAATTGGAACACAGCATTGGAACCCAGCATACACTTCAAATATGTCCAAAACATCTGCAGCAGTAATGCTGCAGTCCCAACAAGTTAGCCTCTGCAGACTTGAGCAACCCAGCAGGCCACGTGTGTGGAGGTCCAACAATGTGCTCTCGCAGACTTGCAAGTCAAGCAGTCCGGAGCAATCACTGCCCTCAGCTGCTGTCACAGAAGCAGAATCAATGTGCAGAGCTGTCAGAAGTGATGCTACGGGAACATCTGAAAAAGTCCCATGGTAGAGACGGAGGCTTGCCAGTGAGCACAGTGACTGTAAGGCTGAAAGACTCAAGTCCTCGTCTTGATGTGTTGCCTCCAGGTGACACACTCTGAGGCCACTGAATGCAGACAGCAGTTGTACAGCCATGGGACGGGCACTTACGATCTGCACAACGTCAAGTGCAACAGTAAAACTGAGCTTGGCCAAAACGGTCTCTGTACAATCAGGGGGACACAGCATTTCTAGCCTTTTCAGGGCCGTGCAGCCATGCAACCAACTCATGAGGCTGGGGACATGGTGGTCTGCCAGGGACCACCGTAGAGTCAAGCTTCTTGTCAGGCAAGGGTGGTAATCAGCAAAAATCTGGTTGAAAGCTCTGCAAACAAGGCGAAGCTGAAAGAAAGCTGCATGCTCAGCTTGGTCCTGTTCAGGGTGCTCCATGTTTTGGTATCCGAGGCAATCGTTCGGGTCTTCTAGGCGTGAAAAAATGCGTGCCCACAAGTCACTGGCCAAGCCGCATACATTTTCTTGGCTCTTGGGAGCCTGCCTGCCAGCTGCCATGGATCCTGGTCACCAAGACCTTGCAGAGCACACAGGCTGAGTGGGAATGCACTGATCACTACTCAAGTTGCTGAATTCAACGGAAAGCTCGCGTCCAGTCAGTCGGTCACCCGGGACAGTAAGGCTCAAAGTTAAAAACAGTGGTTCGCCATGGCAGACTTCGGTTGGATAGTCATGTGCGAGGGCCGTGCCTAGACACACTCACAGTAACATGTGCTTTAGCAGAACCCCGGAGTTGCATTGAAAGCTGGACACTGCACAATGCCAAGCTGCAAGTAGTAGCAAATCAACCAGACACAATACTGCTGACTGTTTGGCGCGCCACTAAAGAAATGTCAATTCCTTGAAGCAAGGATTTAGATTTCATGCGCAGAAGCAGTGTACGCAAGCAGTCACAGTGTCAGCAATGATGTGGCTGAGGTGTGGTGTGACCACCTTAGCTAGACTTTCAGTGCACTGCTTGGATGTAAGCAAGTTGCCCAAGAATCAATGCGACTTGCCCAAAAACTAACGCAAATTGCCCATGAAACAATAGCGACATCTGAGGCATCTTGCTGCATGATGCAAGCTGGAACACTATCCTTATGTGAGGTCTACAGCAGCAGCAGCAGCATCAACAGCAGCATGAACAGCAGCAAGCAGGCTGGGACAGGCAGTCAATCAGCCTCTGAGGGTCCTGCTGCCCACCTTGGATCAATCACATAATGGGTAGCCTTTCACGTGCTCAAGATAATGCTGAGCAGTCACTCAACAGGCTTGGCATCTCAGAGAAAGCTTTGTCCTTTATCAAAAGCTGGTCATGTCGTTGTTGCTTGATTTCAGCAGTGAGCGATGACCAAAGTCAGGCAGGGTTGCGCATGACATCAAGGTTTTGGGGTTCATTTTGTTTTGCAGTTGCCAGTCATAAGTCACAGACAGACAAGCATGTGTCCAGGCTTTGATTGCCTAAAGAAGCTCTCATGTGGCAATCGAGAGTTCAGGGGCCATGTGCACCTTATCCAGCTGAGCTAGGAAGTTCTAGTGTAGTAATGCGTCCTGACAGACCAAGGCTGCCTTTGTTGATTGCATAAGCATGTCTTGTACAGGCAAGCCTGAACCTCAAAGCTTCAACGGGTTGGTCCTCTATGGTTTATCTGAGCCTTTGCCATGCAGCCATTTGAAGACAAGCACGCAAAGTCACACCAGCTCTATGAGCTACTACAGTTGGATGACTTTGACACTCCTCAGTATTTGCATGTACACCAATTGCTTGCCGCAGTTCCTGACGTGTTTTCGTTTCGCTGTTTTGCATTTTCATTGCCGTTACACAGTACCCGACATGCTTTTGGCTTACGAAGTTTTACTCTGCCTGTTAAAGCAAACTTAGAGAAAGCTTCGGAAGTCTGTTGCCATGCTTTGTCACACACATTTAAATTAAGTTATCAAGACCTCTTTTGTGTTTGTAATTAATCTGCCAACTTGTCAACACGTTCCGTCTAATATAGCACACTGTGTCAGCGTGTGCTGCACAGCATTGAATAACTTGTTTTGTTCAACTTTTCATCTCTGTTGGTCATTGTCTACGAATTCCCCAAAAACAGACAATATAAGGTTGAATAAATGCTTGATGCGTGCAAAATTGTTCAATATGTACATCCTGCCTTTCCCACACTGCAGCTGCTGATTCCTTAAGATCCGATCTTGTCTGTAGCAACATCGGATTTTGCAACACCCTGTTTAATATAGCTTGACATGATACAGCAAATGATCCTGTCTAGCAAAGGCTCTTCAAATGTGCAGCAAGAATACAGATGACACTGCCAAACTAGATGCACAGGCATCAGTCACGTTCATTCAGGCCACACAAGACATGAATTATTGCTGACTCACACTTCAATAAAGGCTGTGCACACCTGCCATGATCAAATGATGTTGCACAAAGTGACGTCTGTCATTCATTCAAGATATGCTTCTGATTCACCCACTGTAACTTCCACATTTGGGCAGTTTTTGTTCAGACTGGAGACCAGCCAGACAAGACAGTTGACTGTTAAGGAGTCCCTGCAAACAATATTGTCAACTGCTAGCAACCTAAGACTTTGCACTTTAGAAAGCCCTAGAATCTGCTTATCAAACTTGAAAGCACAGTTTTGCATCGAGAGCTTCTGCAACTTTGACAGCAACGACCAATCAACTGCCAGTTCTACACATCTGTCATCCAAGAATATATTGCCACTAATATTGCCTATATCTAGTTGCGTAAGGTTGCTGAGCATGCTCAGCTGTTGCGTGACTACAGCATCTGCCTGAAAGTTGTATGTCAGGCTGCGTAGGCTCTTAATGCAGTATGTCCAGTCAAAATCAGGCATAGACTGGCCTGTGCGTGGAGCTCCAACTGTAAGGTATAACTTTTTCAGTTGTAGCATGTCAGCTAGAACAGAGCACTGCACATTATCATGCACTTCGAAGTTGTCCAAACTACTTGCAGCAGAAATGCTGCAGTCCCAGCATGTGAGCTCCTGCAGACTTACACAGCCCAGTAGGCCGTGTGTGTGGAGTCCCAACAAGTTGCTATTGCAGACTTTCAAATCACACAATCCAGAGCAATCACTGCCCTCAGCTGCTGTCACAGTGGCAAACTCCAGGTGCAGAGCTGTCAGAGATGATGCGACGGGCACGTCAAAAAAGGTTCCATGGTAAAGACGGAGGCTGGCCAGTGAACACAGTGATTGTAAGGCTGAAAGACTCAAATCATCATGTTGTTCTGTTGACTCCAGGTGACACATTTTGAGGCTGTTGAACGCAGACAGCAGTTGCACAGCCATAGGCCCGGCTCTCAGGATCTGCACAATCTCAGGTGCAACAGAAAAGCTGAGCTTAGCCAACACGATCTCTGTAAAATCGGCGGGACACAGCATGATTAGCCTTTTCAGGGCCATGCAGTCATGCAGCCAACTCATGAGGCTGGGCACATGGCTATGTGCCAGGGACCACCGTAGTGTCAAGCTTCTTGTCAAGCAAGGGTGGTAGTCTGCAAAAATCTGGTTGAAAGCTTTGCAAACAAGGCGAAGCTCAAAGAAAGCTGCGTGTTCAGCTTCTTCCTGTTCTTGCTGCTCCAGGTTGACATATCCGAGACACTCGTTTGGATCCTCAAGGCACGAGAATATGCGTGCCCACAAGTCACTGGCCAAGCCGCATACTATTCCTTGGCTCTTAGGCGCCTGCCCGCCAGCGTTCATGGATTCCAGTTGGTAATTCCCTGCAGAGTCAACAGGCTGATTATGATTGCGCTGATCACTGCCGAAAACGCTAAATGCAACAGGTTCAAGGGAAAGCTCACGTGCAGTCAGCCAGTCGCCAGTTGCACTGATCCTCAACAGCAAGGTTCTGTCAAGTACTTGTGTGCGAGCGTACGACACAATCATTGTCAAACGTGCTTTAGCGGACCTCCCAAGTCGTGTTGAAGGCTGAACATGGCACAATGCAAAGTTGCAAATGTGGTCAAGCGCTTGCAGCAAGGGTTTAGACTGAGGTTTAGATTCCAAGCGCAGAAGCTTTGTTCATCACAGCAGAAACGTAACATGCTGTCAGAAGTTGAGGAAAGTCAGGGTTTCAACCTTGTAGACAGGGAGTCCTACTTTTGCCGCAACTGTCGCAAAAGGGACAACCTGCAATTTTGTGCCAGATGCAAGGTCATAGCA
>JAABUP010003387.1_pt1 | contig 28219 bp, 26 predicted proteins | sample 5559201 | NCBI WGS metagenome assembly JAABUP01 (sample SAMN10711887, study PRJNA513373) | rock metagenome | isolation source: Antarctica rocks | place: Antarctica | reverse complement strand
GACTTGGAAGCTGACTATCCGTGAAAGCAATCGCCGCTCGAGGGACTGGGTGTACAATCGTCATGAATCTGCCACCTCTCGCACCGATCCCGCCAGCAAGCGTGCAAAAGAACATCATGCCAGAGGAATGGGGATTATGCATGGACTCATGGTTAATTTTGACACAAGAATATCTCCTTGCATCCGGGAAGGACTTTCACTTCAAGGTCATCAAAGATGCCTCCCTCCCACAATTCCTCATTTCCTATGTCAAAAATGCACCAAGTTTGCCGGTTGCAAAGGCCCCAGATCTTCGAAAATATTGCTTTCTTCTAGTCCACCGGGCTTTTTCTGACGTCTCGTCGACTCCAGGCTCGCTGCTGGAATGGACTTTTTGGGTAGATCTTAGTCTTGTCTATCCGAACTCTAAAGCCCTGTCTAAACTGCTTAGCGATAAGTGGATTGAACAAGAAATGGATGCAAATGCCTCTATGAATAGATACAAGTCTGCGTTGGTCAGAGCATTGGAGGTCAGGCATTTGAACCCGGAATTGGAAGATTTGCTTCCGAAAACATTGGCCCTGCTGCGGTCGTGCTATCCGTATGGCCAATTTCTCATGCTGGGCTCTGACTTTATTGATGCTCTAGTATCCGCATATGGAGATAAACCTAGGCTGCAAAAGAAAACTGTGACCGTCGCCTACTCCAGCTTGCTGAGTCTTCTGGAGCCTGACAGGCCACGAATATCGACATTGCTTGATCACATCTACAGCCTCAAATCCTCTGCATCGTATCGCGATTCCCTTGTGAAAGGTCTGGTCTCATGCACGCCATTACTGCCGAAAATGAGGACAAGAATATCTGGTCCAGAATCTGGAAGGGCTAGGTCTCTGGTCGAATCATTGAAAGTCTTTGAGACGAGTACCAACAGTAGGACGAAAAAGCCTATCAAAAGGAAAATTGACAAAGGCAAAGACAAGGAGAATCCAAGTCATGGGCATGGCGTATCTGAGAACATACACGTCCACAATCTCAGTCTCATATCTCAAATTCAGGATCTGTTCCCAGATCTAGGATCGGGCTTCGTTATGAAACTATTAGCAGAGTACAATGATGACACAGAACGAACCACCGCACATCTCCTCGATGACAGTCTCCCAGCTCATCTGAAGGGAGCAGACCATTCAGAAGCCATAACGGAGTTTCTCCATCACGATGATCATGACCTTGCACCAGACCTAGCACCTCACTCCACACCTCCATTGCCACCAACTCGCCGAAATGTCTACGACGACGACGACTTCGACCGCCTTGTAGTAGACACGTCCAAACTCCGCCTCGGCAAAGACCAAACTTCCACAGCGGACGCCCTCCTCGCCTCGCAACGCCCCAGCGTCCAGAAAGCTGCCATCCTGTCTGCGCTCGCAGCCTTCGACTCTGATGATGACGAACGCGACGACACCTACGATGTTGAAGACGTAGGCGGAACGGTTGACACTACCAACGATGAGACTGCCGCAGACCTGAAGCAGGACGCGAGCGAAGAGGCGCTGTTCAATGTATATAATGTGAATCCCGATCTTTTCAATAGGGATGCCGACACGAGGCGGAGTAAAGCGAGGGCGGGGTTGAAGAGTGAGACAGGAATGACGGATGAGGCTATCGAGGGGTGGGGGATCATGGTGGGCAGGGATCCAAGGCGGCTGGGTCGGTTGAAACGTAAATATAAGATGGGGGGTGGACCGCAGCAGAGGGCACTGGAGGGCACTGCTTGGAGAGCCGATTCGGGGACTGAGGATAGTGATGCGACAAGAGCGGCGAGAGGTGGAAGGGGTGGAAGGGCGAGAGGAAGGGGCGCGGGACAGGGAAGAGGGAGAGGGGGAGAAGTGACTGGTTCGTCGGATGACAGGGGAACGCAGGTTGCGAGACAGAGAAAGGATACGAATAAGGGGTCGAGGGCAAACCATAACCGGCGGGATCAGCGTGCGAGGAAGATGGCTCGAGGTGGGTTCCCAGGCTGAAGAGTGCTACCAAAGGCAAGACGCGAGATTTTGGAGCCAGCGATGGATGACGCTCTACTCCAGGAGAGATCATAATGGATAATCCATAATCTTAACGCGAAGACATTGCCCAGATAATTGCTGTAATCAATTTGTCGACCTCTCCAGGGCAAGGACAGAGCCACATTATGTGCTGGAATAATATCCAGAACGTCCAAGAACCACCACATAGTGCTGAAAATCTCCCGCTTGCCTTAGAGGCTAACGATCTCTATTTGCTTGCAACAGCACAAGCACCCATATCAATCTTCTTCGCTGGTCCAGTGGGCGAAATATCGATATCAAAGATGTCCATGGGCAGACCAAGGGTCATACAGGCATTTGGAATCTAATCACCTAAGTTAGAGGCATCAAACGGATTCGATCAGCAATACTCACGTCAACCAAGCCCCCAACATGGCCTTGAACAGGAGCGCAACTCAACATCAAATAGACCTGATAATCGGAGTACCCTGAAACCGAAAGACATCAGCACAAAGTTCAGATCAAAGATTGAGGTCAGGCAAAACCCACCGTAACGTCTCAAATACTCGATACACCTCAGCGTAGCCTGCCTATACGCCACCGTCGCATCCATATAATGCTGCACACCCTTCTCATCCACGCTAAATCCCTCAAATGTCAAATACCTGCTTGGCCCATAATGTGGTTCTACGGGACCCGGCAAGAAAAGTGGACTCTTCATATCCAAATCCTTCATCCCGTTCTTCATGACGCTCAATTTCAATGTGATAATTCCAGCCATTTCGATGGCGCCGCAGAATGAGATTTCTCCATCGCCTTGGCTGAAATGCAGGTCGCCTACGCTGAATTTCGCACCTGGAACGTGTACGGGCAGGAACACCTTGGAGCCGCGAGACAGGTTCTTGATGTCGCAATTACCGCCATGCTCAGGTCTCCCAGGTATGGTCCTTGCGCCTTCTTTACCGACCTTCTCTTTCACCTCGGCGGAGGCGGAGCCCGCGTGGACATTGTGTGGTTGGGGGGGCTGCGCGACGATGCGTTCGAGTTTCGTGGTACTGATGAGCTCGGATTCGCGGCGGTTCCATTCTGCCAGGATTTCAGCGCTGGGGGCACAACCTAGGATGCCGGGGTGGATGAGGCCGGGGAAGCGGAGGTGAGGAATGTGCCGGCTGGAGCAGAAGATGCCCTCAAAGTCCCAGATCGCCTTGGCACTACGTTGGGGCGTTAGCTAATGGTTTGGGGGTGGGTGGATGAGGATGGGGAAAGATGTACGCGTTAGGGTAGATTTCGTCGAGGAAGCCTCCACCGTTATCTTTGTCGAAGACTCCTGTGAAACCCCATGGCTGATCTTGGAATGGCTGCACGTCTTGAATCTCAACCACAAGAACATCTCCTGGTTCAGCGCTCTCGACCTCAAAAGGGCCACTCAAGTAGTGGATCTTGGTGAGGTCTATATTCTTCATATCATCGGCGCTGTCATTGTTTCCAATCTGCCCCCCCGTCCAATCCACACACTCGATTTTCACAATCTCTCCATCTTTTATCTTCTCGAAGAACGGAACTATCCAAGGAGTCAATGCCGGCTCTAAGGGCTGAGAGATAGATTTACGTACCATCTGGATGCCATCGATTCTGCAAAGTGTTAGCTGTCATGCAGTGTACATTTGCGGAGGTACTGGCAGACATGGAGGTTTGGGTGTTGGTCGGCAGGCTTCTTCCGGTCAACCTTGCAGGCCGTTCTGATTTCTTGGAGACCCATGATGAGTAATGGACAGACTGGCAGAAGAACCGGCGACCCTCACTGTTTCTCTGGCGGGATGAGAATAGAAGGGCAGGTCAAAAATGAAGGGTTGCAACATGAGGTATGATAAAGGGGGAAAGCTACGGGCGAATGCATCGAGCCCCGCGAAATTGGAAGGCGGGGCAATGGAAGAGTCGACCGACCCCGCGACGCCCGCACAATTAGTGTTTAGGGCGAAAGTGGCTGGACTGTCCATGTGCCGGGGTGAGAGATAGGAGATTCCCGAATGTTTGATAAGGAGAAGCAAAGCTGCTATCACTTGCCTGATTCGGATGTAGGACACTGCGGTAGGTGAAAGGCCATGAATGCACCAATAAGAAAAAGAAATAGCAATCTCCCGACTCCCTGCCTTGGATGCATATGAGCGGTAAGCAATATGCAGGAACAAAAGTCTCGGGATTGAGTTGGCATTTGATAGCGCCACGGTCGAAGGACCCCACCAACCTGGGTGTCATCCGACGTGGTAGCACCTTGCTCAGGCAAACTCTACTGTTACCTGGAGTTCAAGAGAACCTCTTTCCTGGCGAGTCGAAGGTCTCCACAGGGTCTTCCCCTTTGCCTACAGTGTCCGCATTGTTTGCGTCCAACGCGTGCAGTGGAAGCTTCAAGAATTCCTGCTTATTCTTCCATCTGACCTGGCTTTCTGCAAATTCCTCACTGTACGCCGGCGAGGGAGGGGGATCTGTTATTTTCGTGATCAGATACGCGGTCGAGGCCTCCGCAATACCGTAGATTAAGACTCCGAGCAGAGGTATTTTGAGGAAGATGTAGAACCCGACACCGAATCCGAAAAGTACGCCCTCCCGGTCATGGAACCACCGCTTTTTCTGCTCTTTGCTGAAGCGTATACGAGAGAAGTAGGGTTCGAGCTGGGTTGTTCATCAGTCGGCGCTTCTAGCAATAGGATAATCAAAGGGGAAACACACTAGCTCCCTCATCAAGCTCCTCGACGAGAAATAGCTTTGTAGGAAAACTATGAGATACCTCCTCGGCAAGAAGATGCCACTACCAAAGATGACCGTAGCCGGTATCGGCCCCACAGCATTATTGAATGTGTAGAAACTGGCCGCTGGCAGCACAAACCGTCCTACCACAGGCAAATAAGAGAGGGCGTATATAGCTAAAGAAATCCCAGCTCTTCTTCCAAAACGAATGAGAAAGGCCAATGCGGCATCCATTGGAGCTCTGTGCTTGCTTGTGTCGCCATGTGCCTGATACATCCGTAATTCTGCATAGTATGTAGCACGTAGGGCCTTGGGGTCCTCTGACTTGTGTTTCTGGTAATATGTTTGATCGACCCACTGGAGGGAGTCCATGAACCTGGCATCGTCAGTCTTGTTGTATGCACTGCGAGCATAACAGTTGGTGTGTGTACATGTGATCTAGAGTAGGCGTAATGTACCGCATCAAACTCATAAGGAACAAAGGGACCTGCAGGACGGAATTTGCGAGAAAGTCCATGCCTCCGACAAGCTTGTCATCCCACGACACTGAGTCGAAATCGACAAAGAAGGAGCCCGCCCATAGTGTTGCCTTGACCGCAATGATCTGACACGGGACAGTAAGCGCAAGTGGTCTCTAACGGCTTCAACGAGGGATCTCACTGGAACTGCAATCAAGAACCGAATGGCTATACCAGCACAGACTGCAATAGCTGCTTGCCTGTAGTGTTCATACTTGAAAAGGCCCGGATTTTGGAGCGCTCGTAGTGCTGGTCTTTTCTTCAGCTTTTAAGGGACCACGGGGAATGTTTCGGTTGCGAACCCCCGACTACTGTTAGCTGAGCACCTCGTAGGATAGCATCTGGGTCAAAGTTGGACATAGTCACTCGGGATTGTTGCGGAAGATGCGAACTTAGGCCATTAATACCCAAATCTGCAGATAGGTAGAATAGTATCTAATGTGATGCCCGGGTAATTCTAGTGGCGCTAGCATAGAGTCCTACAGGAGGAAATCCTATTATGGCATCGATACATGGCAATTGATTCAAAGGCTTCGCAAGCTTCTAGTATACAGTGTCTTTCACAAACGGCCTGATCCAACCACGGACACAAAGTCGTGCACCTTCAATATCCAGAAGAGACAAGATTCGCCCTGCCCTTCAAATCTCAGCCCGAGATTCGAGGTCCACTGAACCTTTGGCGCCCCAACAAAGGTGGATCAGATCGGGGTCGCACCCCGCTACCTCATTGTTCCCAGCAACTGAGTAATCTGAGAGCCCATGAAATTGTGCACAGGATAGGTTGGGTGGAGTCTATTCAGCCAGAAATACTCATCGATGGGAACGCCACATGTTGGATCGAAGTATGTTAAGGTCTGTGTCGAGCTAGGATTGATTGATTCTGTCTGCCAAGATGGCTCGCTGCTATTGCTAGATGCTGCCCAGTCTGCGTAAGCCTGGCAATAAGAAGTGGTGTTCTTCAGATCTGCAGTCTCCATGAATTGTTCCGGGTCATTCAAAACTCTAGTGTAGAGGAGATTAGTGTCAAAGAGGAACGAAGTTGTATCCGGATGTCGCAAGCCAAGATTGTAGACAAGGGCCCCAAGCCGAAAATTGAGTCTCCCGATGTAAGTAGCCTCAGCGGCTTGATCAGCTGGCCCTTGTTCAATTGTTCCTGGCGAGCGATCAATCGGCGGCACATTCAAGAACAGGAAGTTTCGTGGGCCAGCAGCATACAGCTAGCTTAAGTATCAGCGTTCACTCGTAATATCGCCTCGATCGACGATAAGAGGCATACCTCATTGACGAGATTCTGGTATGAATGGATGACGCCATAGTTGAGAGAATCATTATGAAGAGCCCATGAATTTGTCACGTCATTAATCCCGAAGAAGATGGAGAACAAGCTGTTTGAGGAGTTCCATGGAACTCTGCTGTTATCGAAATATGTCGGCAGGAATTCCTTCTCGACTTGATCCACAAAATTCTGCACAGAAGGGCCAAAGCCGTCGCGAATCACCGAGTCATTGATGACAGCGCCACCGTAGCCAAAGTTATAGGTCTGTATGTAGCTTTGATTGTACGTTGTCGTCAAAAAATCGATGTAATTTGGGCCATTTGAAGAGGTCGCACCGGGGTATGCAGGGTTACCTAAAGGGTTATTCGAATTAGGCTGCTCTCCACCAATGGTGAAGTTTGTGCTCGTGTATGAATCGCCACTGCTCAGCATGTTATTTAGATATTGGTCCGCTGGGACATATTATTGCCTACAAGGAGAACAGATACGAGACGTTTCCCCAGCCGGTCCAGAAAGTCATGTCGCTTCTAGGGACGAGGGGAGAGATCGCAGGAACTCCGGGGTTCTGCAGGAGGGGTGTCGCGTGCTTCCAATGATCTGGTTTCGCGCTGAAATTACTTGGCAGGCTGGGTACAGGATTGATGCCCGGCTGCAGAACGGTGATAGAAGAACTGAGGGTCTGTCTGAGAAAGGGGAGTAAAGCTAGGACGAACGATGTGGATGGATCCATCCTCGAGGGTGTGTCTGGGTTTCAGAGAGGCAGAACGTGTGTGGACGCCAAAGCCTGGCTTGAGGATTACGGGTTTCTTTTGGTGATGTGCAAACTCCAAAAGCTCTCGGAAAGTTTCAACCCCTCCCCATCAGTAATTTGTTTCTGGGAAGTGGCGAGCCATGCCATATGCCATTGCGGCCGTAGCAGGCTCTTCCACTTGTGAAGCGCCGTTGCGACTTATCGAGCAAGGTAAAAGTGGACACATGCATGAATTGTCTTCAGAGAAAAAGAGTTGCCCTGCAACGACGAGAATTTTTGGATATGACGTGTGGAGCTCCAGGGATTCACCCGCACTCAGCTCCAAAGTGGAATCTCGGCTTGAAAGATATATGGAAGAGGGTCAGGATAATTCAAATACTATTGCAGGCTAAGTCATGCAACGAACCGACAAAATATAGTCTAGTTTTCTTGTCACACAGTCTCTTTCAATTACTACTTCTAGCGCTCCAGTGGCCGATAGAAATACAAGCCAATAGGATCCAAAGGCAAAGACTCGGCCGAACATTTTCACAGACGAAAGAAGGAAATAGCGTGCACGATAACTATCTGCATTTAGCTTCCACAGCGGAGAAACAAAAAAGAAAGAGGAAGGCACGAACCGGCGTGGCGTGTTGCTGCCAGATCTTGCCCGAGTACTTTCACTTTCAAAGAAGTGAGGTCCGTAGTCGTAGACTTTGGAAAAAAACCAATGTGAAGCAGATACAGCCATTCTCGGCCGGGAATAGCGTCGTTGTTAGATAAGTCTGAGCAAGAGGGCTCGAGGGGATGAGGTTGGAGGTAAAATTACCGCTAGTTCTACTGGTGCCGTATCCTAATCAATCCACACTTTCCACTCCGGGGCCACAATCACCAGATTTTATCAGCTCATGGATGAGAGTCCGCTGAGGAATGGATTACAGACATCTTGGTAACGATGAAGTGCTACTCCCGCTCAAAGACCTCCAAAAATTGCTAACAAGCCAGTTCCTCAACCGTCTGACGTCTCTGTTCGAAACCCGCCGCCAAAAAGCCCACGGCTCCATATTTCTTACTCAAAAACGGCGTACAGGATCTACTCACCCTTCTACATCCCAATCCACTTATCTGCTCACCAGTGACACCCGCCGAGCTCCCCGCTTCCGCAGCAGCGACGCCGCTTGCACCAGCTTCGCCTTTTCCTGATGTACACCCACCTCATACTCTACCAATTTTGATACGAGCTACAGATGGCAAGTCGCAGGAGAAGCGGAAGGATAGGATGAAGCTTTCGACAGTCGTGCAAGCTGATGAGCTGGAAGGGTTCTTTACGCGCTATGCGGAAGTGTGGAAGGGTGGCATGTTGGGTTTGAAGAAGCGGGATCGGAGCGGAAGAAAGGCAAAGGCAAAGAAGTCAAAGAAGAAAGGGAAGGGCGAGGGAGATGGAGAGAAGGGGGAGAAAAAGGGTCGACAGATGGGAGATTTTCCGTGACTGGAAACTCCCCTACTGAACTTCGTGAAAAGGTGGCTCAGACATCTTACCTGGCCTGTACGCTTGGACGCGCCCAGTCAGAGAAACCAACGGGAAATTAATCGCCAAGTCAAGAAAGTACTTCTGCAGGAGTAAGCCTGATCGACGAATTATTGTCATCTATATGGCAATGAGGAATGATACCTATTACAGGCTAGCAGCAAGCGTGAAAATATGAACGACAGTTGAAAAGGTACAACCAAACGAACAGCAACCCTCAAAGCCACCCCAATTTAAAGGGCGCACCTCATAATCTTCTCATCCCCATTAGTAACGCCTTACACCGCTTGTTGGACGCAACATCATGCCCGTCCGGTGATGTAATCCTTGTTCTCCACTGTGACACTCTTGGTCTGTAAAATATCAGCAGCTTACCAGATGCACTTCTGTGGCTGAACATACCATGTGATTGACCTTGTAGACGCCGACCAGCCGGGATGCTAATTCGAACATATTGTTTCTTAGGGAGATGACGATGAATTGAGCGTTCTTCGTCCGTTCCTTGATATAGCTAGCAACAATCGAAACCTAGTGATGGATCAGCCATAGCCACATTTTCATGTTGTGGGTATTTACTCACATTTCGGAAGTCCAATGCGGCGTCAATCTCGTCCATCACGTAAAGTGGCGTCGGCTTATAATGATGCAGAGCAAATACCAAGGCCAAGCTACTAAGGGTCTTTTCACCTCCAGAGAGATTCGATATATTTTTCCAAGACTTCTTCGGCGGCATTACACTAAACAGTATCCCCTCAGAGAACGGGTCTAGCGAGTCGACAAGCTCCAGCTCAGCATTTCCGCCCATGGTGATCATCTGGTACATCTCCTTCAATCGGAGGGAGATCAAACTAAACCCGATCATGAATCCCTCAAGTCGAAGTTTGCGCAGGTCGTCACAGCGCTTTTTTGCCGTGTCTCTTTGGGTAACAGCGGCTTGGAGGTCCCTACTGCGTACGGTATGTTCCTCGACTCGCCGGCGGTATTCGGCAAGTACACCAAGTTCGACGTTAACATTTTGTGTTCTTTCCTCCAATATGGCGATCTCGCCCTTCAACGAGTCCTTGTCCATGTCTTCGAGCTCGTCCTTTGTATACTGTGGAAGCTCTTCAGTGGCTTGCTCCTCTCCGATATCACTGACGCTTTGAAGGGCCAACCTGCCCAGCTTTTCATTCCAATACTTCAGCCGCTTCTGATTCTCCGACTGGACTTTCTGGTTCTCATCCAGCTTGTTTCGCATCTCAATTTCGATAGCTCGAGTCTCATTGAGCTCTGCAGTCTTCTCGTCCAACTCCAGCTTCAGAGCGGCCAGCTCGTCTTGCTTGCCGTCCAGTGCCTCCTGCGCTTCGGCGGCCTTTTGTTTAGATCCGGAGGCATCACTGGCTTGGGCATTGACCTCGCTGGCTAGGTTCTCAAGCTCGTCAGCTGCAGAGGCAAGTTCTTTCTCTGCTTCTTCGTACGACTTCTGCTGTTTCGACATTTGCTTCTCGGCTTTCGACTTCGCAACCTCGGCATTGGACACCTCCTCTGTCAAAGTGTCAATTTGCTCTTTCAAACCGTCGACTTTGGCTTTCTGAGCTCGTAGCCTGACTCCTCCAACTTCCATGATTCTATTCTGAAGCTCCTGGATCTCTTCCTCAAGGCCTGCGGTCTCTGTTCGAAGCTTGCCAAGATCTTTCTCAGATTTCAAAATCTGCTTCTCCAAAGCGAATATGCGAGCCTCGTCGCTGCTGCTCCGGGGCTGCGCGTCTGTCAGTTCGCTGACTCGACGCTGACAGTCCGCCAGATTTCGTCCCAGACTTTCTGCTTCTAAGCCAATCTTCTGGATGTCTATCTCCAGTTGCGGTAATTGGTCATTGAGCTCCTTCAAAGTCGCCTCGAGCTCCCGCCGCTTTGCCAGATATTCTTGCAGAGTCTGCTCCATCTGGTCACGATCGACTTCCAACCTTGACACCTGCTCTTTTGATGTTTCAGCTACAAGTTTTGACGACATGCCACCTCTCGCAACGCGAGTACCGCCGCCGCTCATGGTCCCCGAGACATCGATGAGCTGTCCATCAATAGTCACAACCCTCCATCTTCTAGCGCCAAACGCAATGCGATTAGCTTGTTCGAGATCTTTGGCGACGAGAGTGTTTTGCAGAACGCTGAAGAATGCAGGACGGAAAACATCATGTCTGGTCTTTACGAGATCGAAGAGTCGTGGGACTCCTTCAGGCGTCTCAATTGTCGACAGGTCTCTCCGCGCTAACCGATCAAGCAAGATAATATTAGCTCTTCCGAGATTGTTCTTGCGAAGATAATCTATACACTGTTGGCCAACCTCAACAGAGTCAACGACCAGGTTCTCTAAAGATGGGCATGCCGTTGATATCGCTACATCATACTTTTGATCGATTGTACCGAGGTTGCCAAGTCGTCCATGAAAACCCTCGATGCGCCCAGACTCTTTGAGTCTCATCAAGCCGGTCAAGACGCTGCCTTGGCTTTGGCTGGTAGTCAAGCTGGCTCTTGCTTCGTCCGCTTTCTGTCGGGCACCAGAAAGTTGCGCTCTCATTTCTGGCTCCTTCTCGGCTAACTTGAACAATTCACTCTCAACTGTCAAAGATTGTTTTCCAACCCGAGCTTTCTGTTCCTTGAGCGCATTGGTCTTTACGTCTTTGGCCATGGCACTTGCTTCTATCGACTTCACCTTTTCTTGGGCTCCTTCAAGCGCAACAGTTCCAGCGGATGCTCTTTCACGAAGAATATCCAGCTCGCTCTGTGCGAGGGCAATTGCCGATAATTTCTCACTGATCCTATCGTTCCAAGGCTCTAGAGACTTCTGCTTGGCAACTATCTGGTCGGAGAAAGCTTGGGTCTTTCCTTTCAGGCCGTCACGAACAATTGCTAGTTCCTTCTCTTCTACCTGCATGCTCTTTTCCAAATCGGCTATCTCGTCTGTATTCCTTTCAATGTCATCGCAGTGCTTTTGAACGAGGCTTTTCGCCTCAGATCCAGAGAGGCGATTAGACTGCAGCGCTTTCTCTAGCCTGTTTTGTTTGTTGACTAAGAATTTCTTTTTTTCATCGTACTTGACATGCTCCTTATCAAACTTAGCCATCTCTTTGAGGACGGCCTGCGTAGCCTTCTGCATCGCTTCATGCTCTTTAGCGCCAGTCCTGTATGCTTTCCCAAGGCTCTTGATGCCACTTTCATTTCCCTGGTGTTTCTCCATTTCAGTATCTAGTTGGCTTTGCATCTGCCCTATGGCTTCCTCAGTCACCTGGAGATTATCACTACATTCACCAACATAGACCTGATATAGTGCAGCCTGTTTGCACGCGAGATCATTTTCATCCCTGATGTAAGCTAAGGCTTTGTCTTTTTTGTCTTCAAGGTCCCTCTTTTCCTTCCCTACATGTTGCACGCGAGAGTTCTTCTCCGTACAAACTTCATTGAGCGTCTCAACCTCAATAGCGGACTCCTCAATTGGGGATTTGTATTTCGATGTACCAATGATGTCTTCTAGATACTCAAGCAAGCCATCGTCGTGCTCACTGGCAGCTTTTGGCTTCATTTGAGCGATGGACTCAACTTCTCCTTGCAAGATAAGAAACCGTTTGTGATCGAGATCGACCCCACGATCCTTGAGAAGATCCGTGACTGCGGTGAAATTAGACTCTCGAGTGTTTATGTAATATTTGCTGGCATTGTTCTTGAAAGCTCTCCGCGAGATGATTAAAGTCGAGTCCGGCACCACTTCGTGCTTTCCTCCTGGAAGATCCGTGACCTCTTGGAAATGCACCTCAACTTCACAGTGGTCAAGATTAGGGAATGCTGCTGAGTTGTGTATCAACGCAGAGATTTTCCCTTGTCTCATTTTACTTGCTCGAAAGCCAAAAACAAACAGTAGCGAGTCAATGACGTTCGATTTCCCAGACCCATTTGGCCCTACGACAGAGGAAAACGAAGCGTGAAAAGGTCCAACCTCTCGTCTCCCTGCGTAGCTTTTGAAGTTGGTAAGCACCAAGTATTTGATGACGGTTCGTGACTTGGGTCCAGGCTGCTCGGCTTGTTGGGGCACCGGTAGAGCTCTCGATCTTATGACAATGTCCATTGGCTTCTCCAGCACCGTATCCAAAGCTTTGACTGCCACATACTCCTGGCCATTTGTTGGGGCTACCCTCTTGTTGACAGCTCCTTCCGTTATGTCGGCCAACGGGATGCCGCGCAATTGGGATGGTTCTGGCGTCACTGAGGGTTTTGGTGTCGGTAAAGTCGGAGCTTCATCGGCTACAACAGAACTGCACACCTTTTTGAGCGGCGCCGCGGTCTTTCGCTTCTTTGGTGAGGCTCTTTTGCTAGGAGACCCTTGTCCAGGAGGCATCGTGGATGCCTCTGGATCGAAAATTTCCGAAGGTTCGACATGGTCGCCAGTTTTTGTCCTTCGCGTCCGAGCTGCAGTCCGAGGGGTTGATGGTACCTCCGTCGTCTTTCTTCTGGTCTGGCGCCTCGGACTACGCTGAGGTGCTGGCGTGAAGTCCTCTCCATCATCCTCCCGACCTCGTTCACCCTGTAGATTTTCATCATCGGACTCATCAACGATAACTTTTCTGCGAGCTGCAGCTCGTCGCGACGGCCTGGTCGGCGATTCAGTAGACATTGCTGGTGGTCAATTGTAGGACACTCTGAAATTGCGATTTCCCCTCGGATCGATGTTTGTTTACATTTTCAGCCCTACCCGTCGAGAACGGAGATAACACCCCCCCTCACGCTCATCCGAGACTCAAGAGACCATCACTTGCTTTGCACCCAAGATGGATGATTCTGATGACTTCGAAGTTGTCTTTGGCTCCAATCCAAATGTAGCCTATGACGCCGACACACGTCGAAAGATCCAACATCATCGCCAATCGCTAGAGAACGAGCTGTTCATTGATCGATTGCTTAAGGCTTTGGGCATAAATGAAGGTAGCTTTTGGTGGGTGAGGTGACTCTGAAGCCACAATCTGACTCCATGTGACTACGCACAGTCTCCAGATCTTATCCTCCTGGTTCTAATCAGGATCTGAAGAACCTCCATGAACAAATCACTTCCAGCTCATCGCCCGACCATCACATACATGCGGTGTTGTATTACCTTCTGCGAGACATCTCAAACTCCAGTCACCGATCTTCGGACGACTTTGCCAACGCCTCGTACCTACCGCACAGATACAAGACATTTGTTGACGGGCTATGGTACCTGGATAGGTTGAGATTTGATGTGAGCACTCCCGTACAGTCGAATTCGAGGTGATTGACGTTTTGCAAAAGAAAGCGCTAGAGTACTTGGCCGAGCCTACACTGATACCTACATTCCCTGAGGAGATCCTGTACACTCTTTGTCGTCATGCTCCAGACAATGATGTGAGCTTACCGGTAGCATACTACCACTCAGTCTCACCCACATTCAACTTAAGCAAGGCTCTGGAAGCCTATTTCCTGATTCTCTGTCGCGCAAATGTCACAGAAGCATTTTATTTTTCTCGGACACAGGGTGACCTCAATCATCGCGTCCTTTTTGAGAAGCTCATTGCGTTCGTCCACGCAAAGTCAAGTGGAACACTCAAAGCAATAAGGGGCGTGGAGCTGGTTAGTCTTCCACTGACTAAGGAAGAGGAGGATTGGTTCACAGCATACCTGATGGAGGGCAAGGGAAGCAGGCTCTCAGGGGCGGCTGATACTCTGATAATGCGGGAGACTTCAAATGGACACTTCGAAAATGTGCAACATCGAAGGAGCAAAGGCAGTGAGAAAATTGATGGAGTCAATTGGGAAATCTTGAGGGCCATACCTTTCTAGGCTCCACGTAACCGGAAATATGAAGTACGAAAGGGTCCAAGTTTTAGCGTGTAGCCGCATTTACCCTCAGATACCCATGTATTATTGGGCTCTACCTTGCAGAGGCTACAATTAGACCATTAGCATCGAGATCCGGATCCACGAATTTCCAACAGTTATGCCCGTCAATAAAGCCTACCTACTTTACGGATGGTGACCTCAATGAAATTACTCACAGACAATCCTTATCCACTCAACATCAATATCACCTGGTGCTGGACTATAACCTAAGTTCTAGGCATGCCTAGAAACTCATCATAGAAATCCCTTCTATCGAAATGGTTGTCTGTAGATTCTACCTTGTAGGCAATTGCAAATATGGGAGCAAGTACCCAGACCTACTCTTTTTTGAGGCATATTAACAATATCCCAAGATCACTGCAAGAACGAGCATCCCAAGAACGGTGGCCCCGTAGCAAATCGTAACTCATTTGCACCTCTTCAGAATGCGTCAAGCAGTCATGTAGCCAGCGGCTCAAATCGAGGTACGCATCAGCTCTCGATTATCCTGTATCCTCAATACGCTCTATCTGTTCGTCTTTCATCACTACTGTGGAAAATATACACCCAATCCCGACCTTTACGACTCCTTTGAGCGTGATTCTGCATAGCTCCTACCTTATCAAGCGGACTTGGGCTTCCGCGGTCTAACTTTCTAATAGTACCTATATCCGGTCGAGATTTTCCGTGGGATGACATCTTTTGCCCTTCAGATGACATGGCTAATAGGTCTTGCTAGGTACAAGCTTGACAAAGCCACCATAGTTAATGACTTGTCCAAGGAGCGGCCCCAGTGGATTCTCTCTGCCTACGGTGCTGGCCGAGAAGCACCCATACAGCTGTTTGGTGGTCTTCCACGAGAACAGAGCTTTGAGGAATTACGCGTACGCCATTACGAATTGGTGGCTCAAGGCAGGCAACAAGAAGTCATTCAAGAAGCTCAGAGCCTGGTCAGCAACGCGGAGCAGCAAATCCAGACGGCCCTCAAGGATGTTGATGGTGCAATCAAATATGTCATTAACGGTGAGCATGAGCACCCAAACAGAATAGATGCTGTCAACGCGAAAGGAGTTCTGCCTACGGAAGCCCAAATGTCAGGCCAAGCCCAACAACCTGCATTGGCATTCGGTCAATCTTTCAGCATAGCTCCTACTTTTGGGCAGCCTTCAGCACCACCAGCATTTGGGAGACCATCAGCTCCTTCATTCGGCCAGCCTTCAGCACCAGCGTCTACCCTTGGCCAGCCATCAGTATCTGGCTTCGGCCAATCTCCAGCATTCGGGCAGTCGGCGACGTTGGGCCGTCCAACTACGAGCTTTGGCCAGTCTGCCTCAGCATTTGGGAAGCCCTTGGCACCTACGCAGACATTTGGTCAGTCGTCTACTCCGTTACCGTTCGGTGCTCAACAGCAAAAGCCATCTCCATTTGGATCGCTGGCTGGGCCAAGCACTATAACGCTTCCTCCTTCAGCAGCGAACCAACCTAACAATCCGTTCGGTCAGCTACCAGGCGCTGCACAGCCAAGTCCGTTTGGACAGCTGTCTGCACCTTCGCAAACTAACGTCTTTGGACGGCCTTCAGCTCCAAGCTCTACCAACCCGTTCAATCGATCTGCCATATCGGGGATCGCCACCTCCATTGCGCCTCCGAACACATTCAGCCAACCCAGTGGACCAGTTCCTACGGCGGATTCTGGTCACCCTCCAGCTGCTGCATCAACAATTACCAGCCAAAGCAGTAAGACTTGCATTTCCTATGTCAACCGGGTCGTTCCCAACTTTGGGTTCAGCCTCGAGTCTCTGATTTCATCTCAAACTTCTTTTTACAGTGCTGACATTCCCAAAGCTCAAACAGCTAGCGGCCCAATATCGAGACCAGCAGCTACAGGGCCTACGAGTGTCCAAGCATTAACTAGCGTTCCAGCTGCGGAAGGTTCTTCAGCTAAGATCAGCAACTGGAAGGGTAAGCCTGTGTCATACATTGGTGACGAGCCATGTTTCAAAAGCAATGGTGATTGGCAAAGAATTTGGTTTTCGCATGGGCCTCCAGTGTTTTCGAAGACTCCAGGGTTGCCTGAGGAAGTTTACACTTCGTCATTGAAGAACGAGTACGGGTTTGCAGAGGAAAATGGAGTCTTCAAGAACGGAATCATGCCAGAAGTGCCACCAAAGCGAGAATGGTGTAATTGGGATTTCTGATGTGTGGATTGGTTTTCGATTGGATTGTGTATGTATACCATCAAGCGCGGAGTTTGTTGAGTTTACACGCATGGTCATGATTCTGCCAATCTATAGGGCTTGGGCACAATCATTGAAGTCATTGGAGTCCGGGAGATATTGTGTTGTTGTAAGCCTAATTGGACCGAGTTTACTTGCAAATGTTGCTTCTCAGTATCACCGGTGGACCTGCCAGACAAAATTCTGCTAACCCATTGTCCCCAATCTATGCCGCAATTGTGACCTCCACCTCCACTCCGGCCTCAATATTGATGATTATCTGCTTTACGACCTCGGTTGGTGCATTCAGACTATTGATGACACTCATGGTCAGTAGCTGTAATCTCCAAGCCAAGAATTTACCACACCGTCCCTCATGAAACAGGCACAGCCAAATGGCCATGATCATCTGAACAGACAATACTTAAGACTCACTCAATCAACCGCTTATGGATTCTCATCTCATATGTATCCCACGTCTTACTTCCCTCACCGCACGGCGTCTTGCGGGTCGTGACCTTCAGCGATTTAGTTGGGAGCCGGACAGGTCCCTTGACTCGAAGATCCTTTGACTTCGCTCTCTCGATGAGCTCTTGGCAGACTTTCTCTAAGCTCTGTACTGCAAAGTCTGTCAGCCCGGGCCAGTGTGAATGAACCTTGTTTCTCGTTCTTCGAGTAGGGATGGGCGCCGGTTCGCTATTGAAGAGAAATATGTATCTGCAGCATACCTTTGCGGCTGGTTAATGTGATGCGAATCTTATGTACTTTCTACAGCAGAAATCATGAGCAAAGGTTTCCAATGGCGCGTACAGAGAGCAAGACCCACCGGTCCATCACCGTAGTCGCCTTTCTCTGGTTTTTGATACGACATATCGAGACTTGAGCTGGCAGCCTCCTGTAATTGTAGGATACTGAGGCTTTGCGACGCCAATCACATGAAAGGCTATCTGATTAAAAGATTAGGATATGTTGAGAGTGCCCGAGAAGTGGGAGTTTGAACTTTTGGCGTTCGCTTAGCTGATACTAGTCTATCCTTATATCCGACACAGTATCTCCGTTCGCCGAGTTTTAAACTCCTCTGCTCTTTATTATTGGGAACACACCGTAATGGGCCAAACATCCCACAATTTTACGAGGCTCCCGCGGCAGCTGCTAGAGGAGCTTGGAGGCTCGTCGGGAGAGGCTGGTCATCGTAGGAAGAAACGTGCAGGACAGACGGGCCGCAAAGAGCAGAGGAAAGCTGCGAGAGTGCAGAAGAAATCAAGCCATGTGCCCAGAAATAGGAATCGTCCTTTGATACAGGTAGACCGTCTTAATGGTGAAGATGAGCGGCCGGAGTCTTCCGTGAGAGCTCAACGGTCAAGTGTTCTAGCAACTTCTTCCCAATCTAGAGCGATAAAACCGATTTCAAAGATTCCCAGATCCACAACCCAGGCGAATGCAACAGGAACCAGCCTACATTCGCCTTATCCCTGTGCTTCACCTCCAAGGCAAACCAAAATTGCAAGGGATCGCCTTGCTGCCGATGACGCAGAGATTTCAGCCTTGGAGAAAGCACTGGGAGTGAAGGGAAAGAAGAAGTTGCCAAAGTGGTTCGAAGATGATGGTCTCGATTCTCTATTGGAGGACATTGATGAAGTAGGCTTAAGCGAGAAACCTTTGGGCAAAAGAAATAGAAGTGAAGGAGAACAATGGCTGGACAATAAACGGCAGAAAGTACAACCGACGGCATCGCAAAATGGAGGCTTGGATACAGGCGAGGATTCTGACCTCAACAGCAGAGTTTTTGGGAGCGAGCTGCAGCAATCTTCTGGAGAAAGCAGTGACATTGAATCAGGAACGAATGTAGATGAGCTTGATACACTTGACATAGCCGACGAACTTGATCAGCCATTAACGACCGAACTTGAGAAAAGCCCACGGGAGAATCCATACGTTGCTCCCAAGACCAGTGTACCGATCAAGTATATCCCGCTATCACTCCGGAGTAGGGACATTACCGATCCAGAAGATTTCCCCCGTTTAAGACGAAAATTACAGGGCCTTCTGAATCGACTGTCTGAAGCCAACATTACTTCAATTCTTGGCGATGTAGAACAGATCTACCGCGATCACCCTCGCCAACATGTCTCTACCACGCTGCTCGACTTGTTGATCGGCTTGCTTTCCGATCCAACGATATTATCAGACACTTTCATCATCTTACATGCTGCATTCATTGCTGCTGTATTCAAAGTCATAGGGACTGATTTTGGAGCTCAAGCCATTCTCAGGATCGATGAAGAATTCGAGCAGACTTATTCTGCGAAGTCAAGCAAGGAAAGCATTGGCAAGAAATTGACTAACCTGGTCAGCTTACTCTCAATGCTTTACAATTTTCAGGTCGTTGGCAGCAGTTTGATCTACGACCATGTACGACTGTTTTTGAAGGATCTATCGGACTTAACTACTGAACTTCTCCTGAAGATTATTCGTAACGCTGGCCCGCAGCTCCGACAAGACGACCCATCATCGCTGAAAGACATTATCCTTCAGTTGCAGTCTTCCGTAGCCAAAGTTGGGGAAGAAAATCTTCCAGTGAGGACGAAGTTCATGATTGAGACTATTAACCAACTCAAGAACAATCGGATTAAAACTGGCAGTGTAGCTACAACAATCTCCTCAGAACACACGCTTCGAATGAAGAGGACTCTCGGGACTTTGAACGCACGTAATCTCAAAGCCAACGAACCACTTCGAATAGGCATGAAGGATCTTCGAGATAAGGACAAGGTAGGCGCATGGTGGCTAGTGGGCGCAAGTTACAAGGGTCAGATTCGGGAAGTTGATGATGCGAATGAACCATCAAAGTATTCACGAGTCAATGAGCCTCAGCGCAACGAAGAGGCACCAAACACTACTAGTGGTGATTTCGTACATCTTGCCAAAGACCAACGCATGAATACCGATGTCCGACGTTCGATTTTTGTGGCAATCATGTCCTCATCAGATTACAATGATGCATATGTGCGATTGATGAAGCTTCGGCTGAAGCGATCACAGAAATTGGAAATACCGAAAGTTTTGATACACTGCGCTGGGGCGGAAAAGTTGTACAATCCCTTCTACGCGTTCTTGTCGAGGCGAATCTGCTCAGATAAGAAGCTGAAAATGTCATTCCAATTCTGCCTTTGGGATCTTTTCAAGCAAATGGGGGAGGGGGACGAAACGCATGATTCAGATCAAGAAGATGAAGGAGAAGAGAAGCTTAGGCTGAGAAGCTTGGTCAATCTCGCTAAAATGTTCGGAGTGCTAGTTGCAGAGGACGGCCTCGGTCTTGGTGTTTTCAAGAACCTCAACCTTGCTTACCTCCATCTCAAGACTCAAACGTTCTTAGAAGTCTTGATCATCACAGCAATCTTTCGTTGTCAGCAGGATTCGCACGGCAGCAGGAATGAGAAGGCTTTGCTCACTCTCTTCCTAAAGCCGAAAGAGATGCCTGATATGGCCAGCGGTCTACATTATTTCCTGAAGAAAGTAGTGAGAAAATCAGACGTTGTCGGTAGTAGATCAGAGAGGGAGACGGTGGAATGGGCTTGTAGAACTGCTTGTGACGCTCTGGCGACTTTGGGAACGAAGACAGTCGTTAACGAATAGTGGGTATACAATTTAAACTGAAACACTTCGCCTGTTCTCTTCAATCAACGATATAGCAAATCATCCCGGAGTTAAGCATTGTTAGGAAGACGCGAGATTCCCAGAACAAAGAGTAAGAGAAGATATTCGACGATACGGTCCTACTCAACAGGTCTGTTGAGTTGCAACAATAATAGGAGTTCGTAACAAGGCAAACGTTTCCGAGGGCTTCCTTACTGCGACCTCCTCCTGCATGACCTAAGCCTGAGGTGCTAGAGGAAAGTATGGGTAAGTCTGAGAATTGTTATGGTCAGGCGGACTGCTGGTGCTTAGCACGTGGACTAGACGAAAGCCGAAGGGCGTCAGAACAGCACGAGGAATTGATCCTGCTAGTAAGTTCGCAGCCCGCGAGGAGAGGAGGATTTCCCTCTTAGTCGTAGAGTATCTCTGAGCATTGTGGTAAATGTACTAAGGAGGAGCAGAATCTAGAAGCATGCAATTGTATTCTAAGACTGTCGCTAGTTGTCAAAGCAGAGAGAGCCATATCGCAGAATGTTCGGCAGCTTGACCTCACAAAAGGCAAACCTTGGTAGAGTAGGGCTGAGCTGCCAAGCCCAGCCACTCGCAGTGTAGCTCGGTGCATTTCTCAACGCCTCCAATTAACAAGTTCTCTAATCACTTGAATCGTTCTTCAGGAGTACATACTCGACCCCTGCCTTCTATTTCCCTTGTAGCTTCTCACCCCCTGCTATGATTCGTTCACTCACATTCAGAGCGGCCTCAAGGTCAGTCGCAAAATCTGTGTCCAGCTCACCAAGCGCAATTCAACAGCCAGCATTCTGCCTCATTACTAGCAAAAGCCGAAGAGGCTATGCGACCGAAGCTCGTTGGTCTTTCGTATGCTTGACCTCCCTAGATTCTGCTGACAGCTCTTAGAGGAGCATGATCTTGTCATCATCGGTGGGGGCGTTGCGGGATATGTCGCAGCCATAAAAGCAGGACAAGAGGGCCTGAAGGTAGCCAATCAAAGCCTTACGAATGACTCTGGCTTACAGTAGGCTGACAGAAAGAAAGGTGGCATGCATAGAAAAGCGAGGTGCTCTAGGTGGGACATGTTTAAACGTTGGTTGCATACCTTCAAAGTCCCTTCTCAACAACTCTCATATGTACCACCAAATCCTCCACGACACCAAAAAGCGCGGTATAGACGTTGGTGATGTCAAACTTAATTTGAAACAAATGATGGCTGCAAAGAATACGTCGGTGGATGGTCTGACAAAGGGTGTGGAATTCCTCTTCAAGAAGAATAAAGTGGAATATATACCAGGCACAGGCGCCTTTGCAGGCGAGAACGAGGTCAAAGTTAATAGGATAGATGGTGAACAACAAACGCTGAGGGCAAGGAACATTATCATTGCTACTGGAAGTGAGGCCACGCCGTTCCCTGGCCTTACGATTGATGAGAAGAAGGTTATCACCAGTACGGGGGCAATCGCCTTGGACAAGGTACCGAAAAAGATGGTGGTGATAGGGGGCGGTATCATCGGTCTTGAGATGGTGAATTGCACAGGCTGAGAGGGAAGGCAAGTACTGTGCTAACGCTTAATCCTAGGGCTCAGTCTGGTCCCGGTTAGGATCTGAAGTGACTGTCGTGGAGTTTCTAGGTCAAATAGGAGGACCGGGTATGGATGCTGAGATCTCGAAGACAACCAAGAAAATATTAGAGAAGCAAGGCATGAAGTTCAAGCTGGGCACGAAAGTCCTTGAAGGTGATGACAGTGGTGAGACAGTCAAGGTCAAAGTCGAAGCCGCCAAGGGCGGCAAGCCAGAGACTGTATGCCAACGATTCTTTTTTTCTGCAAGGCTTGTTCAGCTTACTCAGTGTATAGATCGACGCAGATGTCGTTCTGGTAGCCATAGGCCGCCGCCCCTATACTGCCGGCCTTGGCCTTGAGAACATCGGCCTAGAGGTCGATAGCAAAGGCCGGCTCATAATCGATGAGCAATACCGCACCAAGCTTCCGCACATCCGTGTCATCGGCGACTGCACTTTCGGTCCCATGCTTGCCCACAAGGCCGAGGAAGAAGCTGTAGCCGCCATCGAATACATCACTAAAGGCTACGGTCACGTCAACTACAACGCTATCCCCTCTGTCATGTACACACATCCCGAAGTTGCCTGGGTTGGGCAAAATGAAGCAGAATTGAAAGAGCAGGGAGTGAAGTACAAAGTGGGCAGTTTCCCTTTCTCGGCGAATTCGAGAGCAAAGACGACTTTGGAGACGGAAGGGATGGTGAAGTTTTTGGCGGATGCCGAAACCGATCGGATATTAGGAATTCACATTGTGGGATCGAATGCTGGGGAGATGATTGCGGAGGGCGTGCTGGCTCTGGAGTATGGCGCATCGAGTGAGGATGTAGGGAGGACGAGTCATGCGCATCCGACATTGGCGGAGGCATTTAAGGAGGCCGCGATGAGTACGTATTCGAAGGCTATTCATTATTAAGAGCGTTTGCGCGAACAGGATATTGTAGATAGCAACGTGTACAAAACTATTCACGCTTCACTAATTTCAGAATCGGGACAGCTCCTCAGTCATGGCTTATCACGGAAAAAGTTAAGAATGTGGAACCCAATGGCATAACTGATCAACCAGAGAGCTCACAGTGCTCCCTAGACTATCATTCTGCCGACCCCTTTCCTAACTTCCTATATACCAGTCATCCGTATTCCTCCGAATGGTAGCCTCCGCGGTCAATCGTCTCATCAGCATCATACCAATTATTCCTGTTAGCGATTTCATGAGGGTTCCGATGGATCCGCCACGGGGAAGGATTGAGATTCCTAGCATGTCAGCCTATGCGACCAGGGCAATGGCTGCCAAATTCAGAGGGGTGACAAGTAGACGTAGGTCGTAGGCAGTAATCATCATATGTCTATGATACCTGACATGGGAAATCTAGACGTACTGGTTCTGGCTACCTCGAAGCCAAATCGATTGGGAGGAAGCGGCGTGCGAAGTCTACCCCCACGCCTGGTCTCAATATCGTAGTAGCTATGGCTACGTCGGAGGGACGGCTTGGAGCCGTAGCCGCATTCTGGATAGTAGCGAGGATTGGTATAGTAATTCTGGCTCTTGGCATTGACGGTCTTGATCCTGTGGGGAGAAACTGCGGGAAAGGCTGTGTTGTCTTGGATATCATGTATGTAGGTGAAGCCTCCAAACAGTTGTGCTCATGCCACTGTCAGCTTTTGAGTTGACGCTTGATTGAGCAAAGCATAGAGAATTACCAATCACAATCTCACATTCCTGGCCACTTACAGAACTAGAATGATTTGGGCGTAAGCTGCACTCTGAAAACCTTGCCATTAATGGTCCAGCTGCCACGGAAAGCCATCACGGAATTTGTCCTCGATCAGTAATCTAGGGTCGTTAAACCACTCGTTTCGGATGAGTTGCAGCACGCGAGCAGCACCATCTCTAGCAGCTCTCCAAGACACTGCTTGGCATTCTGAATAGACTGCAGGGCAAGCCGCCATGTCAGTTTGTGTAAAGAAGGTTGATGGCAGACGCTTACTCTTGATTTTAGGCTCTGTTCCCGAGGCTCTAATTGTAAAGCGGACACCATAATCAGCTTCTTGTGAATCCTTCGCAAAATCATTTCCTTCAAGCCAGATAGTTATCATCTGGGTGTTCGGTGACGAAGGGAGGACCGGCTTATGGTCTTCAGTCTCGGAATCAAATCCTATAGTCAAATCCCGCCAACGTAGGACTTTCCGCCTCGCAACATAGGTAGGATATGGCGCACCCAGCATCCGTATGCGCTCAAAGGTAGCTGCTGTTGTGACGAGATCAGGAGATTTCCAGTATGTGTTCATTGTCTCAAAGTAGCCAAATTGTTGATATAGTTGCTGAAGTCGAGCCCAAGGCGAGCCCCAAGTCGCACAGGCCTGAAGGAAGATGGCGGCAGCTGCAATCCCATCTTTGTCGAGGACAACCTGTGGAAACATGTACCCAAGTGCTTCTTCATATGCGAATTGGCCTCCTAATTCCAAGGCTCGATTACCGAGCCATTTGAAACCGGTCAGTGTTTCTTCCACGTCAAATGAACCTTTGGCGATGACGGACAGCATCTGAGACGAGACGGTAGTCGTTAGTGCCAAGTCCTTCGATTTCAGTTTCGACTTCTCGAGTAAAAAAGTCGCCATGAGAACACCGACTTGATCCCCAGTGAATTGATACCATCGACCGTTAATCTTCTCAGCAGTAGCAAAGCGATCTGCATCAGGATCGTTAGCAACGATCAATCGGATTTCGGTTCGGTCTGCCGTGGCCTTTGCAAGGTCAAGAGCTCCGTCTTCTTCTGGATTTGGATACTGTACTGTGGAGAAATCCGGGTCCGGATGGGCTTGCTCCTCTACAACGGTCATACATTCCGAAGCTGATATAGCCGCTCTCAGATAAGGGAGACCCACTCCATGTAATGGAGTGTAAACGAACCGTGGCAGATCTGGAGTGGGTTCACCGAGATAATCCTTCAGCTTTTCGACGTACCTTGACCGCATTGACTGCTGAATTGAATTTCGCTGGTCAGCCTGTGCTGTCAAGTCCCACGTCAATGGCTCCAGGTTGTTTAGGATAGAAGCAGCAATCTTCTCGTCCACCGGGGTGTTGATCTGGCATCCATTCGACCCGTAGACCTTAAAACCATTGTCTTGTGCTGGATTATGGCTGGCTGTGATCATGATGCCGGCGGCAGCATGGAGATTTCCCACACCAAATGGTACCATTGGGGTGTGAACTAGATCTTCATACCACCATACTGGTATCCGTTTTGCTATGAAAGCCGCAGCTGCAAGCTCAGCAAACCTTTTGGAATTGTGCCTCGCATCATAGCCAATCACAACCCCCGCTGAAGCATTTCCTTCCTTCAGCAAATACTCAGCCAAGCCCTGTGATGTCTGGATTATTGTGAGACTATTGAGACGAGCAAAGCCTGCACCCATACGTGCTCGAAGGCCAGCTGTTCCAAAAGCAAGTCTCGAGCCCAATAATTTGTTGAGCTCTACAATGTCTTGCCGTTCAAGCAGCTTTTTGATTTCTAGACTGGTCTCAGGGTCTTTATCCAGTCGTAGCCACTCTCGGGCAAGAGCGGCCATGGGCTGCGAGACGAAACATCAGCAGCTCAGCTCAAATAAGAGTAGCTATCCATGGGACAAAGTGCAAATGAGGTGTGTAGGCGCCAGATCAGGAAAAATACGAAACGAATGCTTTCGCGATATGGAAGTCAGCACCTGAAGTACAATGCATCCCGCAAATGAACGAAATTTCTGGTTGTTACAACCGATTTACTTCATAGTGCTTACCAATCCTTATAATTTTCAGGGCGAGGTCTTTGAGGATCTAGAGTGTGGTAATTCTTTCATCTGGGAAATCGGTTCTTCTAGCGAGGAGAACGTAGTAGATCAATAGTTACATTAGTCGTATCAATGCCACTGGACTTGATGTGAATTGGGACGATCTTGGAATGATTGTGAGGTCAGAATTGCCTGCAGTCATCTATGTAACACTCCTGAGACTCCTCAGGGTTGGTCTGGATGCAGTGATCTGCAGAACCAAGGGGACAGGCCCACCAGCGCCCATCCTTCACATCCTGCAATACTATTACACAACACTAATGGGCCAACTCAATAGCAATATCTGTAATTAGCGGCTTACCATCATCCATGATTGCCTCCGAAGCAATTGCACCTCAGTCTCTCTCATGACATAACACTTTCGGTCAACTATGAATTTGGCTGCTAAAAGATCTATACCAATTGCTCGGAAGGACACAGTGCTGAGCCGGAGATAGATTGAAGGCTTAATTGCAGATGCCAGGTCAATCATCATCGTCAACGGCAGGGTCCTTAAGGTCGATGCGTGGCGGAAGTACCATCCCGGAGGAGAGAAAGTCATAATGCATATGGTGGGACGAGATGCTACAGATGAAGTCAATGCGTGCGTTACCTCACAACCCGAGACATGGCTTGGAGCTCGCTGACCCAGCTCACTCAACAGACTACATTCAGCCGAAGCTCGCGAGTTCATGTTGAAATATCAGATTGGCAGAATTGAGGGAAGATGGAGGAACTTTCTCCCACCAATCCAAGGTGGGATGTTCGAGCCCTACACTGCTGAGACCAGTACGACTTCAGAGCAAGGAGAAGACGAGGCATGCTCAAGTGGGAGTAGCTCTCGTTCCCGAACTCCCATTTTCGATGCCATGAAAAATTCGAGCGACTTCACTCAACGAAGGCGCAAGGAGATCCACGAGACTTCATCAGTCTCTTCCTTCTCGTCAATAGAACTGCCGCCAAGCAGCCAGTGTGGCAAGCTCTCACTCATGGATGCCCGAACACAACAAGAAATCGATCTAGATCTTGCCAAATACCCAGCCCTAGATCCTACTACCTAAGACGACATCGTACGGAAATATCGCCTGCTCTGTGATCGGCTTCGAGCTGAAAGGCTGTTTGACTGCAATTACAGAGCATATGCTATCGAAAATTGCAGATACCTGTTTCTTTTCGGCATGTTCCTCTTCTTCCTGCGGTGTGAGTGGTATGGCACCAGTAGGCTGTTTCTCGGCATGTGTTGGCACCGGTTGGTCTTTACAGTTCATGATGCTGGTCATATGGGCATAACGCACCATTTTCAATTTGACACTGCTGTCGGGATCATCAGCGCAGATTTCATTGGTGGGCTGAGTTTAGGATGGTGGAAACGGAGCCACAATGTCCATCACATCGTCACGAATTCGCCCGAGCATGACCCTGATATTGAACATTTGCCTTTCTTTGCTGTCTCACACCGATTCTTTGATTCTTTGAGGAGCACATATCACGAACACATCATGTCATACGACCCATTCGCAAAATTTATGATACAATACCAGCACTATCTTTATTATCCCATACTCCTCTTTGGCAGATTCAAGTTATATCGACTAAGTTGGGAATATCTCATAATCGGCCAAGGACCGAAGAAGGGTCCTGCTTGGTGGCATCGATGGTTTGAGATTGCGGGTCAAGTGTTCTTCTGGTACTGGTTCGGTTACCATGTCCTTTATAATTCAATACCCACTGCTGCTGGTCGATGGGCTTTTGTCATGGTCAGTCACATGGTGACCGCTGTGCTACATCTACAGATCACATTAAGCCATATCGGCATGAGCACTGCGGATCTTGGCATCAACGAATCCTTCCTCAGAAGATGCTGAGGACTACTATGGATGTTGAATGCCCCGAATGGCTTGATTTCTTCCACGGAGGCCTTCAATTTCAGGCAATCCATCATCTTTTCCCCCGGATCCCTCGCCACAATCTGCGGCAGACCCAGAAACTTGTTCAAGAATTTTGTCGAGAAGTGGATATACCATATGCGTTGTACGGATTTGTAGATGGAAATAAAAAAGTTATTGGGCGTCTAGCAGATGTTGGACGACAGGCCGCGATATTGGCTCATTGTCAGAAAACTGTTGCCGAGAAAGGTGATTTTGGTCATCATTGATGGATCCTGCCAAATGCCGTACATAGAAAAGCTCAGCTGTATTGGAAGATGACTTTCACTAAGGAAATGAGAGAGTCCCGCCTGCTCTGTCACAGAACTGTTTACATAGGAGTAGTAACCGAGGCGACCGGGCCAAGGTTTTAAGTGCTACCGCTGAGTACTCTAAGTGAGTA
>JAABUP010003384.1_pt1 | contig 28230 bp, 21 predicted proteins | sample 5559201 | NCBI WGS metagenome assembly JAABUP01 (sample SAMN10711887, study PRJNA513373) | rock metagenome | isolation source: Antarctica rocks | place: Antarctica | reverse complement strand
CCATCTTTGCGCATCATCAAAGAATATGATCAAGCTGCAGAGATCTGCATGCGACACGCCGTCAAGTCCAAGAGTACTAAGCGGCGGTAGAAGCGCTAACTAAGTGGCATTGTGCGTCCGGGTCCGTTGCCCTCGCACGGGCCCGTCGTGCACCCCGCACCCTGAACGGAAGGTCGGACGATGACGTCGGATCCGGAGCAGTTCGATCCAGCCGAGCAGTTTGAACCACCGCAGTTGGCCCATCCCGTCGACGAAGGTGGGGCAAGGGGCCGGGGGCGCAACGACATCCGGGTCAGCCCCTGGAACCTGCTGTTGCTGCTTCCGCTGCTGATGCTGGTCACCGCCTGGTACAACTCCGACACACCACGGCTGTTCGGCCTGCCGTTCTTCTACTGGTTCCAGTTCGTCTACGTCTTCGTCGGCGTCGCCTGCGTCTGGATCGTCTACCTGACGACCAGGCACATCGGCAACGCCCGCCGATCCGACGACACCCATGGAACCTTGAGGAAAGGTGACGGCCGATGAACGGCGTGCACTGGCTCGAGCTGATCATCTTTGCCATCCTGTTCGTCGGGGTCGCCGGTATGGGGTTCTGGGCGGCGAACTGGAAAGCCGGCAACACGATGGATCACCTGGACGAATGGGGCCTGGGCGGCCGCAAGTTCGGCGGATGGATCACCTGGTTCCTGGTCGGCGGGGACCTGTACACCGCCTATACGTTCGTCGCCGTCCCCGCGCTGGTGTTCGGCGCCGGTGCGATGGGCTTCTTCGCGCTGCCCTACACCGTCATCCTCTATCCGATCGTCTTCCTGCCGGTGCTGCGCCTGTGGTCGGTGTCGCGGGTGCACGGATACGTCACCCCGGCGGACTTCGTCCGCGGCCGCTACGCCAACCGCACGCTGGCGCTGTTGGTGGCCATCACCGGCATCGTCGCGACGATGCCCTACATCGCCCTGCAGTTGGTCGGCCTGGAAGCCGTGCTGCGCACCATGGGAATCAACGGCAGAGGCATCCTCGGCCACCTCCCGCTATTCATCGCGTTCCTGGTGTTGGCGCTCTACACGTTCAGGTCGGGCCTGCGGGCACCGGCGCTGATCGCCTTCGTCAAAGACATCCTGATCTACCTGGTGATCATCGTCGCGGTGTTCTATCTACCCAGTAAGCTGGGGGGTTGGGGACACATCTTCGACGCCGCCAACACCAAGATGACCACCCCGAACCCGACGACGGGCAAGCCGACCGGATCCATCCTGCTCACCAAGAACAACCAGCTGCAGTACGCAACTCTGGCGCTGGGCTCTGCCCTGGCGCTGTTCCTCTACCCGCACTCGGTGACCGGGATCCTGGCCTCCAAGGGCCGCAACGTGATCAAGAAGAACATGATCGCGCTGCCGGCATATTCGTTTCTGCTCGGCCTGCTTGCATTGCTCGGCTATGTGGCGATCGCCGCCGGGATCAAGCCGATCACCAACAATGCCACCGGAAGGCCGGACGGTAACACCATCGTCCCGGCGCTGTTCGACGGGCAGTTCCCTGACTGGTTCGCCGGAATTGCCTACGCGGCCATCGGGATCGGCGCGCTGGTGCCGGCGGCGATCATGTCGATCGCGGCCGCCAACCTGTGGACCCGCAACATCTACAAGGAGTACATCCGTCCTGGCGCCTCGCCGAAGTCGGAGGCAACGCAGGCCAAGTGGGCCTCGCTGGTGGTCAAGCTCGGCGCGGTGGCGTTCATCCTGTTCATCGACCCGCAGTTCTCCATCGACCTGCAGCTGATCGGCGGGGTGATCATCCTGCAGACGCTGCCGGCGGTGGCCATCGCGCTGTACACCCGCTGGTTGCATTCCTGGGCACTGGTGGCCGGCTGGGTGGTCGGCATGGGCTGGGGTCTGTTACTGCTCTACGGCATCGCCAATCCCACCAACGGCAAGCAGCACTTCGGCGGATCGGCGCTGACGCTCGACAAGTTGTCGGTGTTCGGCTGGCACCCGTTCACAGGTTCGCAGCTGCAGATCTACGTCGGCTTCGTCGCGCTGATCGCCAACCTGCTGGTGGCGGTGATCGTCACCGCGATCCTGCGGGGGATGAAGTCCAGGGAAGGCGCCGACGAGACCCGCGGCGCCGACTATCACGCTGACGAGGGGGATGCCGACCTCAGGGCCATCGGCGTTCACTGAACCGACGGATACCGAACCGGACGAGGCGCCCCGGGTGAATCCAGGGCGCCTCGTTCGTCGAAGATGGTGGCCAGCCGACCCCGGTCAGGCGGCCTTCCGGTCCGCCGTCAACTGCTCAGCGGCCGGCTCGAGTGCCTGGGCGACGATGTCGGCGACGTCTGTCGTCGGCCGGACATCCAGCTGGGCCAGTACTTCGGCCGGCACATCGTCCAGATCGGGTTCGTTCCGCGCCGGGATGAAGACGATCTTCAGACCAGCCCGCTGCGCCGCCATCAGCTTCTGCTTGACGCCGCCGATCGGCAGCACCCGGCCGTTCAGGGTGACCTCACCGGTCATCCCGACGTCGGACCGGACGGCCCGACCGGTGGCCAACGAGGCCAGCGCCGTCACCATCGTCACGCCGGCACTGGGGCCGTCCTTGGGCACCGCGCCCGCCGGCACGTGCACGTGCACCCGCCGCCGCACCGTGCCGGCATCAATGCCCAACTGTTCGGCGTGCGAGCGCAGGTAGGACTGGGCGATCTGTGCAGACTCCTTCATCACGTCGCCGAGTTGACCGGTCAGCTGAAGGCCGCTGGTGCCCGACTCCCCCTCGCCGACGGGCATTGAGGTGGCCTCGATGTAGAGCACATCGCCACCGAGTCCGGTGACGGCCAGACCGGTGGCCACTCCCGGCACTGCCGTCCGTTCGGCGACATCGGAGGTGAACCGCGGTCGGCCGAGGAAGTCCTTCAAGTTCGCCGCCGTCACCTGGATCGGGACCTCGGCGCCGGCGCCCAATGTGGTGGCCACCTTGCGCAGCACCTTGGCCAGTCCTCTCTCCAGCTGCCGGACACCGGCCTCCCGGGTGTACTCGGTGGCGATCAGCCGCAGCGACTCGTCGTCGATCGTCACCTCGGCGGCCGTCGTCGGGTCGGAGGCGTCAGTCCGGATCGCGGCTCTTTCGGCCTGCCGAGGCCACAGGTGGGTGCGGGCGATCGCCACCTTGTCGTTCTCGGTGTAGCCGTCGATGTTCACCAGCTCCATCCGGTCCAGCAGCGCGTCCGGCATGCTCTCCACGACGTTGGCGGTGGCCAGGAACAGCACGTCCGACAGGTCGAGGTCGATTTCCAGGTAATGGTCGCGGAAGGTGTGGTTCTGCGCCGGATCCAGCACCTCCAGCAGTGCAGCGGCGGGATCGCCCCGGTAGTCGGACCCCAGCTTGTCGACCTCGTCCAGCAGCACCACCGGGTTCATCGAACCGGCCTCGGTGATGGCCCGGACGATCCGGCCCGGCAGCGAGCCGACGTAGGTGCGCCGATGTCCGCGGATCTCCGCCTCGTCGCGGACTCCGCCGAGCGACACCCGGACGAAATTGCGGCCGAGCGCCTTCGCCACGGATTCCCCCAGCGAGGTCTTACCGACCCCGGGCGGACCCGAGAGCGCCAGTACAGCACCGGATCCGCGGCCGCCGACAACCTGCAGTCCGCGTTCCGCGCGCCGGGCGCGGACCGCCAGATACTCGATGATTCGATCTTTCACATCGTCCAGGCCGTGGTGGTCGGCGTCGAGTTGGGCCCTGGCCGCAACCAGATCGGCGTTGTCCTCGGTGGTGGTGTGCCACGGCAGCTCGAGCACGGTGTCCAGCCAGGTGCGGATCCAGCCGCTCTCCGGCGACTGATCACTGGCCCGCTCCAATTTACCGACCTCGCGCAGCGCAGCCTCCCGCACCTGGGTCGGCAGGTCCGCTTCTTCGACCCGCTGACGGAAGTCCTCGGAACCCTCGGGTTCACCTTCGCCCAGTTCCTTGCGGATGGCGGCAAGTTGTTGGCGCAGCAGGAACTCCCGCTGCGACTTCTCCATTCCGTCGCGGACCTGCTCACCGATCTTGTCGGCAACCTCGACCTCGGCCAGGTGATCACGAGTCCACTCGATCAACACGGTCAGCCGGGCATCGACGTCCACCGTCTCCAGCAGCTGACGCTTCTGTTCAACCGTCAGATACGAGGCCCAGCCGGCCGTGTCGGCCAACTGTGACGGATCGGTGATCGACTCAACGGCGTCGATGATCTGCCAGGCATTGCGCTTCTGCAGGCTGGCCACCACCAATGCCCGGTACTCGGCGACCAGTGTGGCTGTCCGGTCCGTGCCGGATGAGCCCTCGACCGGTTCTGCCTCCACCCACAGTGCTGCGCCGGGGCCGGTCACTCCGGCGCCGATCCGGGCCCGGCCCTCAGCGCGCAGCACCGCACCGGATTCGCCGCCCGGCAACCGGCCGAGCTTCTCGACGATGGCCACCGTGCCGAAACTCGGGTAGCGGTCGGCCAGCCGGGGGGTGAGCAGCAACCGGGTGGGTGGCGCAGCGTGGTCCGGCCGTCCGCCGGCCTGGCTGTCCGGGCTGCCGGCCGGCGCCGCAGCGACTGCGGAATCGACGGCGGCCTGTGCCTGTTCGTCCAGTTCGACCGGCACCACCATGCCGGGCAGCACTACGGTGTCGGTCAGCGACAACACCGGCAGGCGCAAAAGATCGCTCATCACTGTTCTCCTCGATAGTTGAGCCTCGCTGACTCAAGTCCGGCGGCGCGACCGTTGTTCCCGACCGGCGGCGATGTTTGCTCACAGCGAAGGGCGCAGGTCGGGCGACAGCTGAGGCTGCCGATGGAGGGCCGAACAGTGGTCGAAGGATCGCAACCGACAACCCGATCCCCGCGCCGCCGCGTCCGACGAGGTCGCTACGCCAGCCTCGTCGACAGCGCGATTGCGGAACCAAGGTCGATCGCCTCCGACAAGAGGGCCAGCGTCCGCATCACCCCCGAGAAGCCAGTCCCACCAGCCGGTCGGCCTTCAACTCCGTCTCTCGCCACTCCTTCAAGGGATCCGACCCCCAGGTGATCCCTGCGCCGGTGCCGAACGCCAGCTCACCGCCGCGCCGGCTGAAAGTGCGAATCCCCACCGCCAGTCGCCCCCGTTGCCGGTCGGCGTCGACAAACCCGAAGGCGCCGCAGTACACCCCACGAGGAACCGGCTCCAATCCCGTGATCACCTGCAGGGCAGTGAGTTTCGGTGCCCCGCTGACCGATCCGGGCGGGAAGGTCGCGGCCAGGATGTCCGCCCATCCGTGGCCGGGCCGCAACCGGGCAGTCACCGTCGATACCAGGTGAGCCAGCCCGGGATGCAGCTCTCTCTTCAGCAGCTCGGTGACGACGACCGAGCCCGGTGTCGCCAGCCGTCCGAGGTCGTTGCGGACCAGATCGGTGATCATGATGTTCTCCGGAAAGTCCTTGTCGCAGAACGCATCGGGGCCGGTAGCAGTGCCCTTGATCGGCGCGGAGGTGAGGCGATCGCCGTCTCGCGCCAGGAACAACTCTGGCGAGGCGCTGACGATCCAGTCGGATCCCAGATCGAGCACCCCCGCGTAGGGCGCCGGATTCCCGGCGGCCAGCTTGGCGGCCAGCGCCCACGGATCCGCCTGCCTTTCCCCCGCACCCAGCACTGACGTCAGCATGCGGCAGAGGTTCACCTGGTAGACGTCGCCGGCCGCGATGTACCCGCGGATCGCCTGCACCCCAGCGCAATAGGCGTCCCGATCCAACGAGCTGCGCCATGCGGATCGATCCGGCCCGACCCACGGGCCAACCGCCGCCATCACCGGCATCGCATCCTCGACCACCCGCTCGAAGCGGTACCCCGTCACCGCGCCCTCGAAGGTCGCCACCACCACCCACCAACCACCGTCATCCAACCTGCCGGCATCGGCCGTCAGATCGACCACCTCGACCAGACCCGTGGCCGAAACGGTGCCGAATCGCGCCGACGGTTGACGCAGCGATCGGGCGGGCATACCAGGAATCTACGGAGGGTGCGTGCCGGATGACGCTTCGGCGACCGATTGCGGTTCCACCGGCGCCGGCGTCACCACGATGGCGATCGGCGGCGGATGCGCATCGAGCGTCCGCGCGGCAATCCCATGTCCGCCGCCACAATGACGGGATGACGCCATGGGTGTTGCACGTCGACATGGACCAGTTCCTGGCGGCGGTGGAGATCTTGCGTCATCCGGAGCTGGCCGGCCTACGGGTGGTGGTCGGCGGGAATGGTGACCCGACCGAGCGGGCGGTGGTCTCGACGGCGTCGTACGAGGCGCGGGCGTTCGGCGTGCATTCCGGGATGCCGCTCAAGCTCGCCGCCCGCAAGTGCCCCGACGCGGTCTTCCTGCCGGTGGACTTCCCGGTCTACGAAGCCGCGTCGGCCACGGTGATGAGCACACTGAAGACTTTCCCCGGCACCGTGGTGGAACTGCTCGGCTGGGACGAGGCGTTCGTCGGCATCGAGAGCGACGACCCGGAGGCGACGGCGCGCCGGCTGCAGGCCGCGGTGCTGGAGGCGACCGCACTGCACTGCTCGATCGGCATCGGCGACACCAAGGTCCGGGCGAAGATCGCCACCGAGTTCGGCAAACCGCGCGGGGTCTACCGGCTCACCACGGACAACTGGATGGAGGTGATGGGACAGCGTCCCACCTCGGCGTTGTGGCGCGTCGGCAACCGGATCGCCCAGCGCCTGGCCGGCTTGGGCATCACCACCGTGCGCGAGCTCGCCCGATCCTCCGATGCGCCACTGGCCGCCGAGTTCGGGCCGAACACCGGACCGCACATCGGCCGACTCGGCCGCGGCGAGAGCAGCGCCGTCGTCGACGACACCCCCTGGACAGCCAGGGCGCACGGTCGCGAAACGACCTTCCAACGAAACCTGGAGAGCCAGGACGAGATCGCATCGGCGATTCGGGACCTGGCGGATCAGGTGGCCGGCGACATCCGCACCGAAGGCCGGGCCGGCGAACGGGTGCACCTGAAGGTCCGGTTCGCGCCGTTCTTCACCGTCACCCGGGTGCGCAAGCTCGCCGAGCCGACGTTCGATCCGGCGGTGATCGCAGGGACCGCGCTGGAGCTGTTGCGGGAGCTGGCCGACGACCGACCGATCCGGTTGCTCGGGGTGCGGGCGGAGATGGTGCCGCCGGCCGGCGGCTACGACCCACCACGCACGCACGGGCGACGGGGTGGGCCCTGACGCTTGGGCCGCGGAGGACCGAGTCACGGTGCAGTCAACCGGTCAACCCCGTAGAGGTGCTCACCACCGATCGCGGCTGGGCGGATCTGGACGTCCCGATCCGCGTTCGGCTGATCCGCTGGCGATCCCTCACCCTCACGGCTGCAGTGAACTCGCCCTCCGGCCGCATCAGAGTGATGCGGCCGGCGGATCCTCGACGATGTCGAAGACGTTGCCCTCCGGGTCAGCCATCGTGATCCACCGCAGTTCTTCCAGTGCTCCGTCCCGTAGGCGCCGGGCACCTTTCGCCATGAGTCGCTGCGTCTCGGACTCACGATCAGGCACGTGTAGGTCAAGGTGAACCCTGTTCGAGCTGGCGTCGGTGTCTTGCACCTGCTGGATCAGGACCGCCGGTCCGTCGCTGCTCGGTGGCACCAGCACCCGGAACTGTGCAACCGACCCCTGCTGCTCGTAGCGCAGTGCACTGCTCCAAAACTCGGCCAGGAGCGCAGAATCGAGTGCGTCGATCACCACAACAAGGCCAGGCGGTGAAGGTTCGGCCGGCGGCTTGGTCATGGACTGAACACTAACGCCAGGCAGCATCATTGAACATGGAACGGCCTCAGTCTGTGGATCTCCGTTCGGCCCTCGATGAACATCGACGCGATGGCTCGACTATGAGCTTGCCTCGATGACGACCAGCATGGCGTCGAGGGCGGCGATGTCAGTCTCTCCGGTCGCCGCGCAGCTCAGCCCTCGAGTCTCTCGGCGACCTCGAGCCAGGTCAGCTCGGCCTGCTGCTGGTCGGCGGCCGTCGCCGTGAGCTGCCGGTCCAGCTCGCCTGCCCGTTCGAAGTCGCCGCCCACCGCGGCGAGATCGGCGTGCAGCTGTTTCTGCTTGCGCTGCAACGATTCCATCCGGCGTTCCAGCCGTTGCAGCTCCTTGCGCAGAACTCGGTCCTGGCCCGTGCCTCGCAACCGCGCGCCGATCGTTGCCGGCGCCGGCGCCGCCGCCGCAGCCGGTCCGGATGCGGCGGCCGACCCGGCCGGAGGCGTGGTAACGGCCTGTGCCCGGCCGCGCAGGTATTCCTCGATCCCGCCGGGCAGGTGCGTGATCTTCCCGTCACCCAGCAGGCCCATCACGTCGTCGGTCACCCGCTGCACCAGGTACCGATCGTGCGACACCACGATCAGTGTTCCCGGCCAGGAGTCCAGCAGGTCCTCCAACGCCATCAGGGTGTCGGTGTCCAGATCGTTGGTGGGCTCGTCGAGCACCAGCGCGTTGGGCGCGGCCATCAGGATACGCAGCAGCTGCAGCCGGCGGCGTTCACCGCCGGAGAGGTCGGCCACCGGCGTCCACTGCTGCGCGGGGGTGAACCCGAACCGTTCGGCGAGCTGGGAGGCGGTCAGGTCCTTGCCGCCGAGATTCACGGTGCCGGCGATCTCGGTGACTGCTTCCAGCAGGCGCAGCTCACCGGGCAGTTCGGCCGCCTCCTGCGGCAGGTAGCCCAGTTGGACCGTTCGGCCACGGTGCACCGCACCGGCGGACACCGGGTACTCCCCCACCAGCGCGCGCAGCAGGGTGGTCTTGCCGGAGCCGTTCACCCCGACCACAGCTATCCGCTGGCCGGGCCCGATCCGCCAGGTGACGTGATCCAGCAGCACCCGTTCGCCGCGGCCAAGGGTCGGCACCGTGAGGGTGACGTCCTCTGCGTCCAGCACCTGCCGGCCGAGTCGCTTGCGGGCGAAGCTGTGCAGCTCGACGGAATTCCGCGGCTCGGGCACGTCGGCGATCAGCGCCTCTGCCGCGTCGATACGGTACCGGGGCTTGGAGGTGCGGGCCGGCGGTCCACGGCGCAGCCAGGCCAGTTCCTTGCGGGCCAGGTTCTTCCGTCGCTCTTCGGCGGCCTGATCGAGCCGCAGCCGCTCGGCGCGGGCGAACACCCAGTCCGAGTAGCCGCCCTCCCGGATCTCCACCCCTCGGTCGACCACCTCCCAGGTGGTGGAGGCCACCGCATCCAGGAACCACCGGTCGTGGGTGACGGCGATCAGCGCGCTCCGCCTGGCGAGCAAGTGCTCGGCCAGCCAACTGACCCCTTCGATGTCCAGATGGTTGGTGGGTTCGTCGAGGATCAGCAGGTCGGCGTCGGTGACCAGAGCGGCCGCCAGCGCCACCCGGCGCTGCTCGCCGCCGGACAGGCCGCCCAGCTCGGTGTCCAGCCCGATGCCGCCGAGTCCCAACCCGTCCAGCACCCCGCGGACGGCCGAATCGGAGGCCCAGACGTGGTCGCCGTCATCGCCGAAGGTATGCAGGGCAAAATCGCGGACGCTGGCCCGCGGATCCAGATCCATTGTCTGGTCGACGGTCTCGATCCTGGTACCACCGGCCACCGCGACCCGGCCGGTGTCCGGAGTGATCCGGCCGCCGAGTACCGAGATCAACGTCGACTTGCCGGAACCGTTCAGACCCAGGACACCGATCCGGTCCCCGGTCTGCACTCCGAGGGAGACCCGGGACAGCACAGTGGTGATTCCCCGGGTCACCGTCACGGTTTCGATGTTGAGCAGGTTCGCCATCAGAGCGGGCCGGCGACGACCCTGGCGCCCGGCACCGGCCCCGAGACGGTTCGCACCGCACGGCAGGTGCCGGTGGCAGCCATGTGTGCGGCGATGCCAGCAGCATGGGTGGCGTCCTCGCAGAGCAGCGCAACGGTCGGGCCGGACCCGGACACGATGGCCGCCAGCGCCCCGGAATCCACGCCGGCCCGCACCGTCCGCCGCAGTCCGGGATGCAACGACACAGCTGCCGCCTGCAGGTCGTTGCCGAGCGCGGACGCCACGTCGTTCACCTTGCCCGACCGCAGCGCCGCGACCACCTGATCGACATCACCGGCCGGGAGCGACCGGCCGCCGGCGCGGAGCCGATCGAGTTCGGCGAACACCGCCGGTGTCGACATGCCGTTGTCGGCGAAGGCGAGCACCCAGTGCAGCGTCATCCTGGTGAGCACCGGGGACAGCAGTTCACCGCGGCCGGCTCCCACCATGGTGCCGCCGTACAACGCGAACGGGACGTCTGACCCGATCTCGGCCGCCACCTCGGCCAGGTCCTCCCGTATCAGGTCGACATGCCAGAGCGCATTGCAGCCGACCAGCGCCGCCGCCGCGTCCGCGCTGCCGCCGGCCAGCCCCCCGGCCACCGGAATCTGCTTGGCGATCTCGATGGCCACCGGCCCAGGATCGATGTCGCCAATGCCGGCTCCCCGCAGCCGGGCCTGCAGCGCTTTCGCGGCCCGGCCGGCGAGATTCTTCAGACCCACTGGAACGTCGGGGTGGCCGTCGGTCCGCACCGACCAGCGTGGGGACGGACGGACCGTTACCTCGTCGTACAGGTCGACGGCGTGGTAGACGGTGGCGATGTCGTGGAAGTCGTCCGCTCGCAGGTCGCCGACCGACAACACCAGATTGATCTTGGCCGGAACCCGCACCCTGACCGGCGCCGCGCCGGCCGCGATGCGCCCCACCGTCATCGCTGGGCCTGCGCGATCGACACGTAGGCTTCGACGTCGAGCACCTCGCCGCGAGCACCGGGATCGATCCCGGCCCTGAGCAGGATCTCGCCGGCAGCCGTGGCCGAGCCGGCCCAGCCGGCCAGTGCCGACCGCAGGGTCTTGCGGCGCTGGGCGAATGCCGCGTCGATCACCGCGAACACCGCGCGGCGGTCGGCGATGCGGATGGTCGGCCTTCGGTCCAGGGCAACCAGTGCCGAGTCGACGCCGGGGACCGGCCAGAACACCGACCGGCCGATCGAACCCACCCTGCGGGTGCGCCCGTACCAGGCGGCCTTCACGCTGGGCGAGCCGTAGGTCTTCGAGCCCGGAGGGGCGGCCAGCCGATCCGCCACCTCGGCCTGCACCATCACCAGCACCCTGGTCAGGGACGGGAACTCGGCCAGCAGGTGCAGCAGCACCGGCACCGACACGTTGTACGGGAGGTTGGCGACCAGCGCGGTCGGTTCGCCGGAGACGTCGGAACCGGTCAACGACATCGCGTCGGCGGTCAGCACGGTCAGGCCATCGGCGGAGTTCCGATGTGCCGCAACGGTTTCCGGCAGGCGGCCGGCCAACCGCGCATCGATCTCCACGGCAGTCACCTCGGGTACCGTGTCCAGCAGACCGATGGTCAATGAGCCCAGTCCTGGCCCCACTTCCAGGACGTGCCGGTGGCCGTCGAGCTCGGCGGCAGACACTATGCGCCGCACCGTGTTGCCGTCATGGACGAAGTTCTGGCCGAGCGTCTTGGTTGGCCGCAGATCGAGTTCGAGAGCCAACCGACGGATCTCCGCGGCGCCGAGCAGAGTGCTCACCCCGACGGTCAGCCCTGGTACTTGCCGAAGCCCCAGCCGAGCAGCCGAGCGCAGTGCCACGGGGCCAGACCCTCCTTGGCGTACAGCCGCTCGGCGACGATGATCTGCTGCTCCTCGGTGGCCAGGTCGGCACGCGGTGCGAACTGGCCGCCACCGTACTCCAGCCAGGTCGGCGTCTTGAACTGCAGCCCGCCGTAGGTGCCGTTGCCGGTGTTGACGCTCCACCGGTCGGTGGATTCGCAGAATGCCATCTTGTCCCAGGGAACGCTCCAGGCCTCGCGGGCACCTGATTCCTTCGTACCGACCCTGATCACCTCCGGCACCGGCCCGCGGATGACGGCGGCGGCGATCACCTTCTCGGAAACCCTGCCGTTGACGGCGGTTCGCTGCACGGTGATCTCGCGTTGCCCGTCCCGCCCGGGCTCCCCGACTGCGGTCCCGCCCCTGCCGAGGTTCGGGTCGTCGATCCTCATGGGCGCCGGCTGGGCGATATTCTCGGTGACCGAGCGATCGCTGACCCGGATCCGGGTGACGACGATCCGCTGCCCGTCCACCACCGGGGTGCCGGGCGCCGGCTGCACGGCGTCCAGGCCCGTCAGCACAATGCCTCGCGCGGTCAACACCTCGGCGACGGTGGCGCCCGGAACCCGCACAGTCCGCGCTCTGCCAGCGCCGTCGATCAGCGCCACGGCGTGCAGTGCACGGCCGATGACGCTGATTCCCTCCGGGCCGATCCCCTGGCTGCGAGCGGCCGAGAGCAGGTAGTCGTCGCCGTTGAGTCCCAGTTCGGCCATCGCCTGCTGCACCGTGGTGGCGGTGGTCCACAGCTGTCGCCGCTTGCCGTCCACGGTCGCGGTGACCAGCCGGCCGCGACGGATGCTGATGGCCGAACCGTCGCGGACCGCCGCCGTCGCTGCGGGCGCCACCACGTCGTGCTCGCCGATCGGCATGCCAACGGAGGCAAGGGCTTCGCTGACAGTGCTGGCGGCGCTGGTGATGGTACGCGGTTGGCCGTCGACGAACAGGGTGAGCGAGTGGATGTCGTCGCCGAACGTCGGGGCGGTGGCCGCCAACGCCGTGACGGCAGCCACCGTTCCGGCGAGCAAGTGCCGACGCCACCGCCGTGTGTGCCCCCGGACCGCGGCCCGAGCCGCCGGGTGGGCCGGGTCGGTCTCGACCGCAGCCGGCTGGGCCGGGTAGGTGGCCGCCGCCGGTTCGGTGGTCGGGAGCACTGGGGCCTGGATCGGCAGCACCCGCTCGGCCACCAGCAAGTGTTTCGTCGGGCGCGGCGGCGGAACGGACCAACTGCCGCGGTCCACCTTCAGCAGACCCGGGCATGGCGCAGGCGCCGAGCCGGTCCCCCGCCGATGGACTTCCTGGACAGCTCCCGGAGATTCCAGGGCCGACGGCCGACGTTGGGTGGGCAGGGTGCGTCGGGCAGCCGCGGACCGCTGACGGGGCATGTTCTCCGGAAGCGTCCACCCACCCGGCAGTGCACGGGCCTGATCAGCGGGGCGCGTGATCGTGGAATCCAGCTGCATCGGCCGATCAGCCCCGGCGCCCGCGGGCAACGTCGACCGAAACGGCCGCGGCGGCCCGGGCGTCATCGGAAAGAACCACGTATGTCCCAGGGTGAGCAGCTTCCGGCCAGGGGCGAGTACGCCGGCCGTGGACGCAGCCGGATCGGCGCACACGAAGAAGGACGCACCCGGGACTTCCCCTTCCCGGCTGGCAATCACGGGAGGGTAACGGAACGGCAACGTTCCGGGCAACCCGTCCCGCACTGCTTGGAGAAGGTTCACACGTTCGGCCGCACTCGTCCCGCGGGGGGGCCTCGACGTGAGTTCGGCGCCGTCAGTGCAGCCGATCGATCAGTGCAACCGATCGATTCATTGCCAGCCGATCGATTCAGTGCCAGCCGATCCATCAGTGCAACCGATCGATTCAGTGCCAGCCGATCCATCAGTGCAACCGATAGACCCGCTCGGCGTTGGACCGTAGCTGCCGACACAGGGCACCGAGGTCGTCCTCGCGGAGCGCGGCGAGTGCCCGAACGGTGTACGGCAGGGCGGCGGGCTCGTTGACGGCGCCGCGATGCGGATGCGGGGTCAGAAAGGGCGCATCGGTTTCCACCAGCAGCAGCTCGGCGGGGACGATCCGGGCGGCCGCGTGCAGGTCGGCCGCATTGCTGAAGCTGACCGGCCCGGCAAACGACATCAGGTAACCGGCATCGGCGCACCGCTGCGCCATCGCCCGGTCGCCGGAGAAGCAGTGGAAGATGACCTGCTCCGGCGCACCGTCCGCCTCCAGCACGTCGAACACCTCCTCGTGCGCGTTCCGGTCGTGGATCATCAGCGGCTTGTCGACGTCCTTGGCGAGCCGGATGTGCCAGCCGAAGGCTTCGGCCTGCTTGCGGTGCGGCGCCGCCTGCCAGTAGTGGTCCAGGCCGGTCTCGCCGATCGCCACCACCCGTGGCTGGGTGGCCAGCTCGCGGAGGGTGCGCCGGGTTTCGTCATCGAGCCGGTCGGCCCTGGTCGGGTGCAAGGCGACTGCGGCGTAGAGATCCGGATGCCAGGTCGCTGCCTGCGCCGCCCACCGCGCAGCGTCCAGGTCGTCGGCGATGGTGACCGCCTTCGCGACCCCGACGGCTGCGGCCCTGGTCATCGCGGCCCGCACCAGCTCCGGGGTGTCGGCACCGCAGGCATCCAGATGTGTGTGGGCGTCGATCACCGTGGCCGGCAACGGCTCCGGCGACGGAACTGGCTTGCGGCCGATGAGCGAGCCGTGCAGCGGCATCTGTACTCCGGGCTGGGAATCGGTCGGGCGGGCTGGTCGGGTGCGGCTGGTCTCGCGGCGGCCGGTCGGGTGCGGCCGGGTCGGGTGCGGCTGGTCTCGCAGGCGGATCCCGTGGCCGATCAGTCCCGATGGATCGGCGCCCAGTCCGGCCCGGTGTCGCCGAGCACCGGATCGAGCTTGCTGAACAGCGGCGTCGGCTTGGCCAGTGGCGTGCCGACCTGGAGGATGCGGCGCTCCCAGACAGCCTGCTGATGAGCCCACTGCCCGGTGAGCACCGGATACTCGGCAACGTCGGGTCCGACACCCTCGACGTCGTCATCGAAGTCGGTGACGGTCCGGATCTCCGGTTCGGCCGCCCAGACCCCTCGCCCGCCCAGCGCCCGGAACACCTTCTGTGAGGAGTGCGGCAGGAACGGGGTGAGCATCGTCTTGACGTCGTCGACCACCTGCAGGGCCGTATTCAGCACCGTCCCCAGGCGATCGGGATCGCCGGAGATCTTCCACGGCTCGGAGTCGGAGATGAATTTGTTGGCCGCCGCCACCACCTTCATTGCCTCGCTGCTCGCCTGCCGGAAATGGCTGCGGCCCAGAAGGTTTCCGACCACGGAGAATCCGCGCTCGGCGCCGGCCAGCAGTTCGATCTCAGCTGCCGTTCGGCTACCGGCCGGTGGGACGGCGCCGAAGTTCTTGTGCGCCATGGCGACCGACCGGTTGACCAGGTTGCCCCACTCGTTGGCGAGTTCGAAGTTGGTGCGCCGCACGAACTCCTCCCAGGTGAAATCCGCGTCCTGGGTCTCAGGACCGGCGACCGAGACGAAGTAGCGCAACGCATCCGGGCCGTACTCCCGCAGGAAGTCGCGGACGTAGATGACGGTTCCGCGGGAGGTGGAGAACTTCGAACCGCTCATCGTGAGGAACTCGCTGGACACGATCTCAGTGGGCAGATCGAGGTGCCCGTACCGCCCCGGCTCGCCGCCCTGCTTGCCCTGCCCGTTGTAGGCCAACAACTCTGCCGGCCAGATCTGCGAATGGAAGGTGATGTTGTCCTTGCCCATGAAGTACCGGTGCTGGGCGTCGGGGTTGGCCCACCAGTACTTCCAGGCGTCGGCGTCCGGCTGACCGCCGGCACCGTAGCGGCGGGCCCACTCGATGGAAGCGGACAGGTAGCCGATGACGGCGTCGAACCACACGTACAACTTCTTGTCCGGCCGATCACGCCATCCGTCCAGTGGCACCGGGATGCCCCAGTCGATGTCCCGCGTCATAGCGCGGGGCCGGATGTCCTCCAGCAGGTTCAGCGAGAACTTGAGGACATTCGGGCGCCAGTCCGCGCGGCTGTGCAGCCAGTCTCCGAGGGCGATCGACAGGGCCGGCAGGTCGAGCATGAACTGCTCGGAGTCGACGAACTTCGGTGTCTCGCCGTTGATCTTCGACCGCGGATTGATCAGGTCGACCGGGTCGAGCTGGTTGCCGCAGTTGTCGCACTGATCGCCCCTGGCCCCGTCGTAGCCGCAGATCGGGCAGGTGCCCTCGATGTAGCGGTCCGGCAGGGTCCGGCCGGTGGACGGGCTGATCGCGCTCTTGGAGGTGCGGGCGAAGAAGTAGCCGTTGCGGTGCACCGTCCGGAACATCTCCTGGGTGACGGCGAAATGGTTGCGCGTCTCCGTCCTGGTGAACAGGTCGTAGCTCACCCCCAGTCCCTGCAGGTCTTCGACGATCACCCGGTTGTAACGGTCGGCGAGCTGCCGCGGCGGCACGCCCTCCTGCTCGGCCAGTACCAGGATCGGGGTGCCGTGTTCGTCGGTGCCGGACACCATCAGCACGTCGTTGCCGGCCATCCGCTGATAGCGGGAGTAGATGTCTGCCGGGATACCGAATCCGGAGACGTGGCCGATGTGCCGGGGGCCGTTGGCGTACGGCCAGGCGACGGCGGTCAGGACGGGCGTGCTCATGCCTGAAAGGCTAGTGGTGCGGGCGAACCGCATTCGAAGGGACGGACCATGACAACAGCAGAGACAGTAACTGTGGAGGTGTGCCATGCCAGCGGCCGAACCCTTAGCACAACAGTCCAGTCGGGTATACGCTGACTATTGGCGATTCACCATCAATCTGGGCAGCAACATGCAAGACCCGCCGCTGGACCCCGACCTGGCCCCGGGCGCGGACATCATCGCCACCCACAATCATTCGGCGGTCGTCCGGACGAGCTTTAGATCGGGCTCCGTCGACATCGACCTCCAGAGTTGGCAGCATGATCCCGGTCCGATTGACACCCAATACGACGCAGTCGCCACCGCTGTGATCGCCTCGGACAGAAGTTCTATCTGGGTCGAAGGTTTCATGAGCTCGTCCGGTGCCGTCCGGATGGATCTTCCGCCGTCCGAGTACTACACGGTCCGGGTGTATTCGTTCCACCGGTTCCTGGACAGCGACCTGGATTCAACCGAGAGTGCACCGTACGAGATGGACGCACCGGGCGACGAGGTCGAGCGCTACCTGATCCAGGCCTGGCCGAGCGGTAACGTCACATCACCGTCGAGCTGAGGGCCGCCGGAGCAACTTGCGGCCTACCGCGACCGGTCGCGGCGATCACCGCCGGCCGGGTGCTCCGTACCGCAGGCCGTCGAACACCAGGTCGACCAGCCGGGCCGCATTTTCCGGTGGACCGGCCTGGTCGTTGGCCATGCAGATGCCGCCCATGCTGCGCATCAGGTCCTCCGCAGTGATGTCGCCGCGAATCTCGCCGGCATCGGCCGCCGAGCGCAACAGCAGGCCGGCGGCACCCTGTATCCGATCCTTGGTGCCGGCGAACAGTTCGGCCCTGGTCTGCATCATCGTCCTGAGCATCCCGACCATGCCGCGCTTGGTCGCCGCGTACCGGACGAACCGACGCATCCATTCCCGCAACGCCTCGCTGGGCGACATCTGCGCTGCCAATTCCGGCGCGCTCTGGCTGAGCAGCTCCACCTCTCGCCGGTAGGTGGCGAACACCAGGTCTTCTCGGGTCGGGAAGTGCCGGTACAGGGTTCCGATGCCGACCCCGGCCTTCCGGGCAATGTCTTCCAGCGAGGCCTCGATGCCGTTCTCGGAGAACGCATCCGCCGCGATCGCCAGCACCGCGTCCCGGTTCCGGCGGGCGTCGGCGCGCAGCGGGCGGGTATTCGCCGGCGCTGCCGGCACCGTCTGCTCCGCAGCCAGCGCCGCTGAGAATGAGTCGGTCGGTGCAGCTGAGGTCGACCGGGACACCGGGCACCTCCTCCATCTGGACGGCTCACCAGCAGCGGTGAGCGGGTCGAGAATAAAGCCTTGCGAATTGGAGGCTCCCTCCGTATAGTTACCGGAGGGCCCATCCGCTTATCGATACTACTCCGCAAGGAGCCCGCACGTGACCACTCAATCCGCTCTCTCTTCCCCTCCCGGCGCACCCGCAGCCGGACCAACCCCCGCTTCCCGCCCCGGCCTGGTGCTGGGAGTCGTCCTGATCTGCCAGCTCATGGTCGTGCTGGACGCAACCATCGTGAACATCGCGCTCGCCGACATCGCCAGCTCCCTGCACTTCTCACCCACCGGACTGTCCTGGGTGATCAACGCCTACACGCTCGCCTTCGGTGGCCTGTTGTTGCTCGGCGCCAGAGCCGGTGACATCCTCGGACGCCGACGAGTGTTCCTGGCCGGCATCGCGCTGTTCACCGCCGCATCGCTGGCCGGCGGCCTGGCCACCAACGCGGCCGAACTGCTGATCGCCCGCGCCCTGCAGGGTGTCGGTGGCGCGCTGGCGGCCCCGTCCGCGCTGGCGTTGTTGATGACGCTGTTCCCGCAAGCCCGGGAACGCACCAAGGCACTCGGCTGGTACACCGCCGTCTCCATCGGCGGCAGCGCCATCGGACTGATTGTCGGGGGCATGCTCACCCAATGGGTGTCGTGGCGCTGGGTGCTGTTCATCAACGTCCCGATCGGAATCGGGCTGCTGGTGGCGGCGATCCGGGCCCTTCCGGAGACCGCACGCCACCCCGGTCGGTTCGATCTCACCGGCGCACTGAGTTCCACCATCGGAATCGCTTCGCTGGTCTACTCGTTGGTCCGGGCAGCAAGTGACGGCTGGGCAGACCCGCTGGCATTGACAGGCTTCGCCGTCGCGGTCGTCTCGTTGGCCGGGTTCGTGATCACCGAACGACGCGCATCCTCACCGATCACCCCACTGCGGTTGTTCGCCGATCGCAACCGGGTCGCCTCCTACCTGGCACGGATGCTGCTGGTGGCCGGGATGTTCGGGATGTTCTTCTTCCTCACCCAGTTCCTGCGGAACATCCTGGGCTACAGCCCACTGGCCACCGGCGTTGCGTTTCTGCCGCTGACCGTTGTGCTGTTCATCGCCTCGCAGGCCAGCGCCAGGGTGATCACCCAGAAGTTCGGCGACAAGGCGGTGGTCATCGGCGGTTTGCTGCTGTCGACCACCGGACTGCTCTGGCTCACCGGCCTGTCCGCCGACAGTGGTTACCTGTCAGTACTCGGCCCGCTGCTGATGTTCGGGATCGGCAACGGCCTGGCATTCGTCCCGCTGACGTCGCTGTCGCTGGCCGGCGTCGACCCGAAGGACGCCGGAGCGGCGTCCGGACTGGTCAACGTCTCCCAACAGCTGGGCGGATCACTCGGCCTTGCGGTACTGATCACGGTGTTCGCCGATGCGTCCGGACCGGCCGGTGCGGCCGCACCGCAGGGATCGGCCGGAGCGCAGCTGAGCTCCCGGGCACTCGAAAGTGCCCATCAGGCCTTCATTCTCGGAGCCGACAGGGCATTCGGCTGGGCGTCCGGATTCCTGGCGGCCACCGCGATTCTGGTGGCCGTGCTGGTTCGGTCGGCTCGTCGTTCGACGGCACCGGATTCGGCGGCACCGGATTCGGCGGCACCGGGTTCGACGGCACCGGGTTCGGCGGCACCAGCACCCATCGGACCGGCCGACGAACTCGGTGATCGGGATCCCGGTGACGAGGACTTCGGCGCCGGCCGCCCGGCAACCACTGAGCCCGCATTCGGCAGGACTCGCACCGCGGAAATCACCGATCTGTTCGCCATCGACATCAAGGGCGGGACGACCGCCTGATCCCACCCAGCAGCACCCGCCATGACGGGCGGAACGCCGGAGGACGACGTTCCGCCCGTCAGGCTGTCACCTCCGTACGGTCGCCGGACCACAGGGTGTGGAACGCGCCATCGGCATCGACCCGGCGGTAGGTGTGAGCGCCGAAGAAGTCCCGCTGCGCCTGGATCAGGGCCGCGGGCAGCCGGTCCGACCGCAACCCGTCGTAGTAAGCCAGGGCGGAGGAGAACCCGGGCACCGGAATGCCGGCAAAGCTCGCCTGGGCCACCGCGAACCGCCACGATTCCTGCGACTTGCCGAGCACCTCGGTGAAGTAGGGGGCCAGCAGCAGCGTCGGCGGCCTGGAGTCGGCGGCCGCGTAGGCGTCGGTGATCCGATTCAGGAAGGCCGCCCGGATGATGCAGCCTCCACGCCAGATCCGGGCCACCGCACCGAGATCGATGTCCCAACCGTATTCGTCGGCGCCGGCCACGATCAGATCCAAACCCTGCGCGTAGGCGACGATCTTCGACGCGTAGAGAGCCTGCCGGACGTCCTCGACGAAGTCGTCCGCGTCGTCGGTGTCGATCGTGCCGTCCGGCCCGGGCAGTTCGCCGGCCGCCGCCGCGCGTTGTTCGGATGCCGAGGAAAGCCCGCGGGCGAACACCGCCTCGGCGATCCCGGAGACGCCGACTCCCATGTCGAGCGCCGTCTGCACTGTCCAGGTGCCGGTGCCCTTCATGCCTGCGGCGTCCACGATCACATCGACCAGCGGCTTCCCGGTGCTCGAATCCTTCTGTGCCAGCACCTCAGCGGTGATCTGGATCAGGAAGGAATCCAGTTCGCCGCGGTTCCAGTCGCGGAAGATCTCGGCGATCCGGTCAGGATCCAGGTTCAGGCCCCTGCGCAGCAGGTCGTAGGCCTCGGCGATGAGCTGCATGTCCGCGTACTCGATACCGTTGTGCACCATCTTGACGAAATGGCCGGCCCCGTCCGCGCCGATATGGGTACAGCATGGCTCGCCGTCCACGTGCGCCGAGATCTTCTCCAGCATCGGCCCGAGCGCCGCATAGGAATCCGCCGAGCCACCTGGCATGATCGACGGTCCGTTCAGAGCGCCCTCCTCGCCGCCGGAGATCCCGCAGCCGACGAAGTGGATGCCCTTGTCCCGCAATGCCTCTTCGCGTCGTCGGGTGTCGCTGAATAGCGCATTACCGCCGTCCACCAGGACGTCGCCGGTGGCCAGCAGCGGCGCGAGCTCGTCGATCACCGCGTCCGTAGGCTCCCCCGCCTTCACCATGATGATGATCTTGCGGGGCGTGGCCAGCGAAGCGACGAAGTCCTCCGCCGACTCGGACGGCACGAAATCGCCGTCGCCGCCGTGCTCCTGGATCAACGTCCGGGTCTTGGCGTCGCTCCGGTTGTGGACGGCGGTGACGAAGCCGTTCCTGGCGAAGTTGCGCGCGAGATTGGCGCCCATCACGGCCAGGCCGGTGACGCCGATCTCCGCACGGGCCTCCGACGCCTTCGTTGCCGCCCGAGAATCTACGCTCTGCGACATCCTCGTAATCCTTTCGTCTTTCATCGGGCCTGCCGGCGGTCGTGGGGTTGTTGGTGTCACCAGCCTGACCCATCGCCCTGGGCTCACGTCCGCCACCCCCGGTCTGCACCGATCAAGGAGCCGCTGCGGATGTCTGCGAACGACGCCACGGCGCGCCCTCACACGCGCCGACTGCGCCCGGTAACTGCATCACGACAGCCCTGATCGGCAGGTGGAACAACACCCTAGATCCCGATCGATGGCACGGCCCTGGCCGACTCAGCCGTCACGGCGCAGCGGGCACGCTCAACGCTTGGCCACCTTGCTGAGGACGGGGCCGTCGCGCCGTCCGGATCGATGCGGGCCACCATCGGCGGGATGTCGTCCCTGCCGGAGTGATCGTCGTCCGGAGTCGCGACCACATCGATGATCTGCCGGCCGTTCACGGTGCCGACCACGAATACGAATTCGTAATCGTCGAGATAGCCGGGATCACCGATCGGCAGTTTTCTGGCGCTGGCAGCGCGCTGCAGTGCATCCACCGCGAGCCAGGATTCCCAGCTACCGGCGATCCGACGAGCGTCGGCGGCCCACGGCAGATCAGATGGGATGGGCTGCGGCGCAGCAGATTCCGGGCACGGCCTGCCGGTGATGTCGATGTCCAGTCTGAGCGTCCGCGGGCCTGGCTCTCCGGTCCGAACCTCGATGATCGCGGCGCCGGCACGCTGTCGGACGGGTTGGTCCTTACCGCGCTGGCGAATCAACTCGACCAGGCTCGGCAGCCGGCTGCCGGTCAGCACGATGCAGTCCGTCGTCCGGAACAGCGTGGGTGCGGGACCGTCCAGCGGCCACTTCTGCACGCCGGAAGGTTCCGAGCGCTCGAACGAGATCGGCGCCGCGGTCACAGTGGCGGACTTCGGCACCAGCGGCGTCGGTCCGTCAACGATCTTGATCCCGTCGAGACTGGAGAGTTGCTGAGCGAAATCGCTGAATGCCTTCCGCGCTTCGGCTACCGGGGAGCCGTCGTCGTCCATCATTCCGGGTGCCTGGATCGTCAACTCCAGGACCTGGCCGTACGCCCGCAGCGTCAACCTGGCGGCGCCGGTATCGCTCACCTGGATGTCACCGAAGTCCGGGGAATCGAAGAGCCCCCGCTCGTGTGCTGCGCTGACCAGTTCGGCCACACCCGTTTCGTCTATCCGCAGCTCCTCGCTGGTCACGCCGTCCGCGGCAGTGCGCACCATCCGACCATCCCCGAACACCACGACCGACGACGAACCCTGGGGTCCGGCGACGGTGGTGTGACTCTCGGTCAGCGCGATCAGGACGGCATCCGCGGATCGGTCGTACGTCGGCGTGCCGGGGGCGGACGACAAGCTGGAGACGGGGGTTCCGGTCACAGCGGAGATTGCGCAGCCGGAGACCACCATCGCCGTTGCCACCAGGCTGGTGACCACGGATATCCGCGCTCGTGTCATGCCGTCTCTCCAGTCGATGGCAAGTTCAATCGATCGGCCGAACGCCCGGGACGGGTGCGTGTCTGCGGTGATCCAGGCGATGCGAGTCCCTCATGCGCTGAGACGGTCCTCGCGCTGCCACCGTTGCATGTGCACGCGAATCGGTGCCAGCAGCGGTGATCAGCTCATCAGGGCGCTCAGATCCGGATACGACGGCGGGTCCCGACACGACAGCGCGTCCGGAATACGACAGGGCGCCCGGATACGACAGCGCGCCCGGATACGACAGCGCGCCCGGACACAACAGCGCGTCCGGACACAACAGCGCGTCCGGATACGACAGCGGGCGGGCCGGCCAGCTCGGTGTATGTGCCGCCGGACAGCGACCCGGCCACCGCCCGCCCCGGCACCGCCGCTGATCGCCCGAGCGATCGATGATCCGGCGGACGGTCGCTTCGGCCGGCTCGCCGACGGTCGGTGAACTCGGCGACCAGCACACCCTTCGGGGTGGTGTCATCGGGCATCTCCGTGGGCACTGGGTCACGTGGGCATGTGAGAATCGAGGGACTCGGCATGGCCGCCCGGTACGACAAGCCCATCGGCACCACAGGTCGCGCCGAACCACGAGTCGCCCGGACCATAATCACAGCGTGAGGACGAGCCGGTGGTAGGAACATCCACCCGAGCAGATCTCCCACTCAGTACGGTGGCGCGAGGTGGTGCGGACAGCCGGCACCCAGCGCCGTGACATCGACCGAGCCCGTCCGGAGGTGATGATGACCGCACCAGGAGCTCTGGTCGCCGGTCGCTACCGCCTCGTCAACCAGATCGCGGCGGGCGGAATGGGGCTCGTCTGGGAGGCGCGGGACGAGCTGCTCCAGCGGCGGGTCGCGATGAAGCAGCTTCTGCCGCAACCGGGTGTCAGCATGGAGGAGGCCAGGACCGCCCGCGACCGGGTGATCCGGGAGGCCCGGATCACCGCCCGGCTGCATCATCCGCACGCCGTGACGCTGTACGACGTGGTCGAACAGGCCGGCCGGCCGTGTTTGATCATGGAATTCGTCCCCTCCCGCAGCTTGAACGCAGTGCTGAAGTCGCAGGGCACGCTGCAGCCTGCGGTGGTCGCTCGGATCGGCGCCGAGCTGGCGTCAGCCCTGGCCGCCGCGCACCAGGTCGGCATCGTGCACCGGGACGTCAAACCCAGCAATGTGCTGATCACCGACACCGGGTCGGCAAAGCTCACCGACTTCGGCATCTCGCACGCCGTCGGTGATGTGACCCTGACCTCAACCGGCATGGTGACGGGCACGCCGGCGTACCTCGCGCCCGAGGTGGCGCGGGGCGCGGACTCCGGGTTTCCGGCCGACGTGTTCTCGCTCGGTGCGACGTTGTACGCCGCGCTGGAGGGAACCCCACCGTTCGGCACCGACATCAACCCGATGGCAATCCTGCACCGGGTCGCCTCCGGCCAGCTGATCCCGCCCCGGCGCAGTGGACGGCTGACCCCCCTGCTGCTCCGGATGCTCTCCCGTGAACCAGCCGATCGGCCGACCATGACCGAGGTCGCCAGCAGTCTGACCGTCCTTCAGCACGAACCTGTCCGCACGCCGGACGCCCCGCCCTCGACCACCATCCCGCTGCCACCGACGCCGGTCCGGGACCGGCCGGGCAACCCGTCGACCCGGGAGTGGACCGGGCAATTCGCCGGGAACTCTGCCGACCAACCGGCGATCGCGGAGTCGGATGACGCAGGTCCCCTGCTGCCGTTGGACACGGTTGAGCCGCCGGAACGACGCCGGCCGGTAGGGGCGCTCCTCGGCATCATCCTCGCGCTGGTGCTGGCGGCGGCGGCCCTGGTCGTTTTCCTGCTGACCCAGCGCAACACCCGGGACGGGGCTGCGGCCGCGCCACCGGGGTCATCCACCTCGGCCGATCCGGGAACCGGGGCCGGATCGTCGACGAAGGCGCCCGTGCCACCCGCCTCCGGCCCGACCACCTCGGCCGGGAAGAAAACGACACCGGGCACGTCAGCGGCAGGGACATCGGCGACGAAGGGATCGGCGACAACGACGGTGCCGACGCCCTCGACCCGGACGGCCGTGGCGCCGCCGGTGACGAGCGGGTCGGCAACCGTTCCGACCACGGCACAGACGACGGCACCGACCAGTGCGACATCCACCCCGACGACTTCAACGTCGTCAACCGACTCCACTACCAGCAAGACGTCCAGCTCCCCCGCCACCACGAGTTCATCGTCCTCCACGACGGCGACGTCGACCACCCGCACCAGCACCACCAGCAGCTCGAGTTCGGCGACGCCAGGGTCCCCGACAGCGGCCGAACTGGCCGCGGCGATCACCGACTACTACGCGCTGTTGCCCGGTAACACCGACCAGGGCTGGGAGCGCCTCACCGCCCGCTTCCAGACGGAGACCGCCAAGAGCCGCGTGCGCTATCAGCGGTACTGGGACGGCATGCAGCGAGTCGAGATCCGGAACACCATGGGCGCCGTGCCCAACCTGGCCGGAGCGACCATCACCTACTACTCCAAGTCGGGCACGGTAACGGTGGAGGACACCGTCTTCACGCTGGTGCGGGAAGGCGGGGTTCTCAAGATCGACACCTCCCGCGTGGTGAGCCCCTGAACCAATTGATGGCGCGTGGTGACTGCGGGCGGACCGCGGTCAGTCCATCAGCGCGTTCAGCTCCGGATACGGCATCTGGCCGCCCAGCTCCGTATACGTACCACTGGTCAGCAACTCGGCCATCGCGCGGCGGGTGTGGCCGTACACGGCCTGCGCGATCGACGAACCCGCCGATGCCCGCCGGACCCCGGCATCCGCCAGTTCGCCGATGGTGGGCGAACCCGGCCCGACCATGATGTTCAGCGGTGCCGGGATCGTCGCCACCAGCCCCGATGAGGTCCAGATCGACCGGACCCGGCACGAAGACCCCCGAGGCACCGGCCTCCACGTACGCCCTGGCCCGGTCGACGGTCTCGTCGAAATCCCCGCTCCCGCTCAGATAGATGTCCGTGCGGGCATTGATGAACAGCGGAACGCCGGCCTCGTCGGCGACGGCCCGAATGCCGGCGATCCGGGCGGCCTGCTCCGGGATCGAGTGGAAGGCTTCGCCGGTCCGGTCCTCGATGTTCACCCCGACGCCGCCGGCATCGACGACGGCACGCACCGTTGCGTACACCTCGTCGTCGTTCGTTCCGAAGCCGGCTTCGATGTCGACGCTCACCGGCACGTCGACGGCGGCGACCGTGCTGATCAAGCCGTCCAGCATCTGCTCTCTGGACAACTTGTTTCCGTCCGCGCTGCCGCGCGACCATGCCACCCCGGCACTGGTGGTGGCGACGGCCTGGGCGCCCTGCTGGACGGCGATCAATGCCGAAGCGACGTCCCAGGCGTTGGGCAGGACCAGGATGCGCTCAGTGTGCAGTTGGCGGAACCGTTCGGCCTTCGCGGCAACGGTGGAATGATCAGCGGAAGTGGACATGCACCAACGATAGGCACCAAGTCCGACATCGTTCCAGCGGCTTCCGGACACCGTCAACGGGGTCCCTCAGTAACTCGCAGATGGGAATCCACCGGGAAGTATCTGATCATGCTCTATCGCAGCAGCAGGATTACGACGTGCTTGCCGCACGGCCGACGGATAAGCCATCGATGCCAGCGGCGGCGGTCGCAGCGATGCACGCGCAGATGCAAGTATAGGACTCAGCGTCGAGGATCGCAGCGGTGTCGAGGCGCTGCTGCAACAGCTGGCGCCCGGAGTGCTCGCCGCGGTCGCGCGTCGCTACGGCCCCTTCGACGTCGCTGAAGGCGCGACACAAAAGGCCCTGCTCGCCAGCGCGATCAGTGGCCCCGCGAGGGCTACCCGGACGAACCAAGGGCGTGGTTGATCACGGTCGCGTCCCGGCGGATGACCGACCTGTTGTGCAGCGAACAGGCCCGTCGCCGCGCGAGGTCATCGTTGCGCAACAGACGACGGCAGCGCGGTTCCCAGCGGGTGCGGACGAACCGGTCTCGTCCGATACTGACGAAACCCTGGTGCTGCTGCTGATGTGCTGCCATCCAGCGCTGTCGGCGACGCGCGGGTGGGAAAGGACGATCTTGGTGGACGGCTCGAGTCCGTCATGTCCGGCAGCGTCAGCGGGACGATGCGGCCGAAGCTGCAACCGAGCCATCGGCGTGTTCGTCGAGCAGGTGCCGGCGCAGGAAGGACAGCTCAGCCTCGACCGCCTGCTCGTGTCCGTCCAGGAACGGTTCGTAGTGCGCGCCGCGCATCCGGACGAGTTCGCCGTGGGGAGCACGGTTCGCCGCCCGGATAGCCGGCCCGGGAACCGCCGTCTGATCCTGGTCGCACACGAGGACGAGCAGCGGACACCGCACGCGTGAGGCGTAGCGGACAGGCCGGTACAAGCACAGGCGCATCGCCGAGCGGGCGGCGACCGCCCGCTGCCAGTCCGTATAGCTGTCGCCCGGGTCGAGAGCTCGGTAGCCATCGTTGAGAGCGTCCGGTGTCGCGAGCATCGCGACCGATCCCGGCGCGCCGACCAGCGGCACCAGCCGGGGCCGGCGGCCAACGAGGCCACCGAGCGCGTCGAGGACTGCCCTGCCGGTGAAGCGCAGCATCGCGAGCTGCGTCTGATAGCGCGCCGCGTTGCGCAGGGCCGCCGGCCCGTCGACGTTCGGGGTCTGCGCGATCACTGCCGCGACCTGCGGGTTGCGCGCCGCGACGTCGAGGACGTAACCGCCGGAGGCGGAGAACGCCCAGATCGCGATCTTGCCGGCGTCGACGCCGGGCAGGGTCGGGGGGCGAACGCGATCGCGGCCTGCCAGTCAGCCAGCTGGTCGCCGATGGGTAACGTCAGCCGCGGTTGTCCGCCGCTCTCGCCCAGACGCCGATAGTCGAACGCGAGCACCGCATATCCGGCATCGTGGAACCGCTTCGCGAACTGATCGGTCGCCGGCTCCTTGGTGACCGCGAAGCCGCCGGCCATGATCACGCACGCGCCATTGCTTCCCGGATAGTGCCAGGCGACGCACTCGGCGTCGCCGCTGACGAATCGAACCTTCTCCCGCTTCAGGGACATCCGGACGATAACCCCCAGGTATGAACCAAGCCTGCCTCGTCGACATAGTGAACCATGCGGTTCGCAACTTGTCCACCCAGCGATCGCCCGCTGTGCTGTGCCAGAGCAGGAGGGCGGCTATACGTCGGCGGCCTCTTCCCGCTCGAGTGCACGGACCAAGGCGTCGAAGCCCGCGGCGATACCGGCCGGGTCGCCGCTGGTCCGCGCGTCCACCAGGAAGCCGCGAAGCACCGCGAGGATCATGTGAGCGACCTCGAGCTTGCGCCGTCCCGACCAGTGCTCCGGACAGACGGACAGCAGCGTGGGCAGATACTGCTGGGAGGCCCCCCGGCCGAGTTCGGCGTAGCGGTCGGAGTTGTACATCGCCAGGCCGATCGCCTGATCGAGCACCCGCGCCTCCTCACCCACGAGGATCGGCCAGACTGCGCGCACCCAGTCCGCGAGGGCCGTCGCGCCGATCCTTCAGCGGCGGCGGCCAACGCCTTGTCGATGCGCCTGTCTCGCAGCGCGATGATCGCCTGCGTGAGCAGGTCGTCGAATCCGTCGAAGTGATAGAGCAGCACCTTGTGCGTCGTGCCGGCCGCCCGCGCAGCTCGTCGGAGTGAGAAATCCACCAGCCCGTTGGCTGCCAGGTCGTCGGTGACGCGATCGAGCAGATCGCGGCGCCTGGCCTCGCCGCGTGGTGAACCCGC
>JAABUP010003383.1_pt1 | contig 28235 bp, 25 predicted proteins | sample 5559201 | NCBI WGS metagenome assembly JAABUP01 (sample SAMN10711887, study PRJNA513373) | rock metagenome | isolation source: Antarctica rocks | place: Antarctica | reverse complement strand
CGGCGAACCACACCATCAACGGCGTGCGCGTGTCTTGGCAGATCGTCCCCGCGGTGCGCGAGACCCGCTTGTCGCAGCCGCCACAGCGCCAGACCCGCCCGCGAGCGATGGTTGTCGCCGCTCGTTGCCAGCGCGGGCACATCGGCCCGGATGGCCAGCGCAGCCAGTCCAGGTAGTCCAGGTAGTCCATGCAGGCTTCGTCGTCGGGGAACCACGCCCTCAGCTCCGCGTACGACCCTGGATAGTGCAGACCACGCGACGGCACATCATGCTCTTACTCGTGACCCGGCAATGCGCCCGCAGCGCCTCGATGTCGGTGATCAGCGCCGCGGTGGTGTTCGTGGCCAGCGCTACCTGCGGGGTGTCGGCCAGCGGCGTGCTGCGCCGCACCCGCGCTGGTCGAACAGCACGGCCCGGTAGTGGGCCGGGTCGAAGTACCGCCGCGCGCCAGCTCCGCAGCCGCCACCTGGGCCGCCATGCAGGTACAGCGCGGGTACGCCCTTCTCGGCGCCCACCGTTTCCCAGTACACGGCGTTGCCGTTGCCCACCTCAAGTAGTCCGGAGTTGGATGGCTGCACCGGGGGGTATCGGTGCATCAACGCGGCTCCTTGTGGTTCGGCATCCATCGTTGCAGCTGGCGCACGTTCTTATGCCGGATCCGGCGGTCCGGCTCAGGGCCGGGCGACCTGATAGGTCCCGTTGCTGTCGGTGACCGTGACGATGACCGAGGTCGCGGCACCGGCGATCACCACCTGGCAGGTGAATTGGGCACCGATGCGCACCTGCTGATCGGCTGGGCAACTCACCTTCTCGACTTTCTCCACGTTGTATTTGCTGGTCAGGATGCCTCGGACACCGTCTTGCACCGCGTTCTGGTCCAGCACCTTGCTGACCCACAACCCCGGTGCCACAAACCCGAGAAACGCCACCAGCCCGAGGACGACCAGCACCCCGATAGCGAAGAACAGCCGGCCCTTGCCCGGACGGGGGGTTGGCGCACCGGCGCCATACGGCGGGTACCCAGGCTGCTGCCCGTACTGCAGCGGACCGTAGTAACCCGGCGGCGGACCGTACCCCTGCGGCGGCGGACCGTACCCGTGGGGCAGCCCATACTCCGGCGGCGGACCGTACCCCTGCGGCGGCGGGTAACCCGGGGCAGATCCGCCGTACGGCTGCTGACCGTAGTCAGGGAACTGGCCGTAGGAGCCGCCACCGGGCCGCGGCCCCCAGCCCTGGTCGGGGCCGGTTGGCTGGTCAGGGGTTGTCATGGTCGCGATCGAACCACAATCCCCATCGGTGCAGGGTCAGGCTCAGGCCGTGCCCATCGCGACGACGCCTCGCCGCAGCGCTGCCACCGCGTCCGAAGCAACCTGGGACAACGGTGCCGGACCCGAGGCGACCCTTACCTGGTCCAACAGGTCCACCACCTGCCGGCACCAACGCACGAAGTCACCGGCGGAGAGCTGCTGACCGTTCTCCCCCGCCGCCGCCAGCACCGCGGTCAGCGACTCCCCCCGCGCCCACCGGTGTACCGACCAGGTGAATCCCAGGTCGGGTTCGCGGGTGGGGGTGATCTTGTGTCGTCGTTCATCGTCGGTCAGTTCCGACCAGATCCGCACAGTGGCGGCGAGCGCAGTGCTGACCGCCCCGGCCGGCACCCGCGGCAGCGTCTCCAGCTCTCGCCGCGACTCGTACACCACCGTCGACACCACCGCGGCGAGTTCCGCCGCGGTCAGCCCGTCCCACACACCGCGGCGGAGGCACTCCGCGACCAACAGGTCCGATTCGCTGTAGATCCGGGCCAGTCGACGTCCGTCATCACCGACCTGCTGTTCGGACCCGGTGCCGAGCAGGTAACCCCGTTCGGTCAGCAAGGCCCGGATGCGGTCGAAGGAGCGGGCCAGGGAATGGGTGGTGGCCGCCACCCGCTGGTGCAGTGTCTCTGTTTCGCGGGCCAACCGGTCGTAACGCTGCGCCCAGCGGGCGTGGTCCTCCCGGTCGGCGCAGCCGTGGCACGGGTGTGCCCGCAACGCCCGGCGCAACGCCGCCAGCTCGGCATCGTCAGCGGCTGCCGCCCGTCGCTTGCTGGGCTGCCCGGGTGCGGTGATCCCACTGGCGCGAAGGGTTGACGCCAGGTCCCGGCGCACCCTGGGCACCCGATGGTCGACGCGGCGGGGTAGTGGGAGGCGGCCGAGCACGGTGGCCGCGGCGGGGAAATCGGCCACCGACAATCGCCCGGCCCAATGGTCCTCGGTGAGCACCAGCGGGCGTGGCTCGGCGGGATCGGGTCCGACGTCGAGCACCACGGCCAATCCGGAGCGTCGTCCACCGGGCACGGCGATGACGTCGCCGCGCTGCAGGACCGCCAGGGACTCACCGGCCTCGGCACGCCGGGCGACGTTGCCTTGGCGGGCCAGGCGGCGCTCCCGTTCGCCGATCTCCTGCCGCAGCTGCGCATACGAGGCGAAGTCACCCAGGTGGCAGGTCATCGCCTCGGCGTACCCGGCCAACGCCTCGGCGTTGCGGTCCAGGGTGCGCGCGTGGCCCACCACCGAACGGTTGGCCTGGAACTGCGCGAAGGATCGCTCCAGCAGGACCCGCGCCGGGTCCGGACCGATGGCGTCGACCAGGTTCACCGTCATGTTGTAGGAGGGACGAAACGAGCTGCGCAGCGGGTAGGTGCGGGTAGAGGCCAACCCAGCGACGGCGCCCGGCGCCACACCGGGCTGCCACAGCACCACGGCGTGACCCTCGACGTCGATCCCCCGCCGTCCGGCTCGGCCGGTCAGCTGGGTGTACTCCCCAGGGGTGAGGTCGACATGCGCCTCGCCGTTGTACTTGACGAGGCGCTCCAGCACCACCGTGCGGGCCGGCATGTTGATCCCCAGGGCGAGGGTTTCGGTGGCGAACACCGCGCGTACCAGCCCACGCAGGAACAACTCCTCCACGCACGTCTTGAACGCCGGGAGCATTCCCGCGTGGTGTGCGGCGAACCCTCGCACCAGCCCTTCCCGCCACTCCCAGAAACCGAGCACCGCCAGGTCGGCTTCGGGCAGGTCACCGGCGTGCTCGCCCACCACCACCTCGATCTGCGCCTGCTGCTCGGGGGTGGTCAGCCACATCCCGGAGTGCACGCACTGGGTGACGGCGGCGTCACACCCAGCCCGGCTGAAGATGAACGTGATGGCCGGCAGCAGGCCCTCCCGATCGAGTCGCCCGATCACCTCCGGGCGCGCCAGCGGCCGGAAGCTGGGACGACTCCCACCGCCGTCATCGCCACGGCGCGGTGCCCGGCCGCGACGGGCGTGCCGGGGCTGCCAGGAATCCTCTCTGCGTTCGCGTTGCTGCACGTAGCGGGCCAGCTGGGGATCCACCACTAGCTGGCGCTCAGCGGTGTTGTCCCGCTCGCCGAACAGGTCGAACAGCCGTCCACCGACCAGCAGGTGCTGCCACAACGGCACCGGACGGTGTTCGTCGACCACCACGGTGGTGTCCCCGCGGACCGTGCGGATCCAGTCGCCGAACTCCTCCGCGTTGCTCACGGTCGCCGACAGGCTGACCAGGCGCACGTCGGAGGACAGGTGCAGGATCACTTCTTCCCACACGGCCCCGCGAAACCGGTCGGCGAGGTAGTGCACCTCGTCCATCACCACGTGACTCAGCCCGCGCAGTGCCGACGAACCCGCATACAACATGTTGCGCAGCACTTCGGTGGTCATCACCACCACCGGCGCACCCGGGTTGATCGAGGTATCCCCTGTGAGCAGCCCGACCTGGCCGCGTCCGTACCGGGCCACCAGGTCGGCGTGCTTCTGGTTGCTGAGCGCCTTGATCGGGGTGGTGTAGAAGCATTTCGATCCCGCCGCCAGGGCCAGGTGCACAGCGAACTCGCCGACCACCGTCTTGCCGGCACCGGTGGGCGCGCAGACCAGCACGCCGTGGCCGTCTTCCAGTGCCACGCATGCCTGCTGCTGGAACGGATCCAGCTGAAAGGCCAGCCCCGCGGTGAACTCGGTCAGCTGCGGGTGCGCGGATCGGAATCGTGCTGCGGCGAAAGCATCCGCGTGGGAGGTGTCGGCGTGGGAGGTGTCGGCGTGGGAGGTGTCGGCGTGGGAGGTGTCGGCCACGCAGCCCAGGCTGCCACACCGCCTGGGCCGGGGTGTCCCAGCCAGGCTCAGGTGGCGTCGCTGTAGCGGTGCTGCTCGGTGTTCGGCTTCACCGGTGATGCCGGTTGCGCCGTCAGATCCGATGCCTGGTAGTCAGCAGGCACCGGCGTGGGTTCGTCGTCCAATACTGACGTCTCGTCGTCGTCGATCTCGATCAGGCCCCGTGCGGCGGCCACCTTGGCCTGGCGCTTGTCGTGGGCGGTGGCGATGAGCAGGGCGAACTCGAACAGCACGGTGAGAGCCACCGCCAAGCTGACCATGGAGATGGGGTCGGTGCCGGGAGTGGCGAACGCGGCGAAGATGAACAGCGTCATGATGATTCCGCGCCGCCACTTGCGTAGGTTCGCCGCCGGCAATACGCCGACCTGATTCAGCATGACCACGAGCAGCGGCAGTTCGAAGCTCACCCCGAAGATCACCAGCAGGGCGATAAGGAACCCGAAGTACTGATCGGGGGACAGCGCGACCGTCACCACGTCGGCGCTGAAGCTGAGCAGCACCTGCAGGCCCTGAGCCACCACGTAGTAGGCAAGGACCGCGCCGGCGGTGAACAGCACCACCGCTGCGCTGACGAAGATGGTGGCGAACTTGCGCTCGTTGGCGTATAGCCCCGGGGTGATGAACCCCCACAGCTGGGCCAACCACACCGGGCTGGACAATACGATGCCGGCGGCGACCCCGACCTTCATCTGCAGCAGGAACGCGTCGAAAACGCCGGTCGCCAGCAACGAGCACGAACCGGGCACCCCGGAAAGATTGGCCCTTTTGCTGGGGTCCAGGCTGCAGTATGGGTCGGTAAGGATCCGGCCCAAGCTGGGCAACCCGAACGGGTCGTGGTTGAACCAGATGAAGCCGAGCGTGCCGCCGATCACCAGCGCGATCGAGGCAATGGTGAGTCGGCGACGCAATTCGTAGAGGTGCTCCATGAGCGGCATGGAGCCGTCTGGGGTGCGCCGCGGGGTGCCGCGCAGTGCGCTGACCGGGTTGAACACCCGGTGCTCAGCGCTGCTGCGTGGGGGGCTCCACCGCGGACGACGGCTGCGCGGTGACCGGTTGCGCACTCGCTGGCTGCGCAGTTGCGGGCTGGGGCGACGTGGCGTCGAGGAAGCGCTGGGCCTCCAGGCGCTGCTGTTCGACCGTCCGGGTCTTGGCCGGTAGCGCGGAGGGCTCGTCGTCGGGGGTCTGGTGGTAATCGGCTGCCTTGGCCGGCTTGCCGTCGTCGTCGCGCAGGCCCTTGGTCTCGGCCTTGAAGATGCGCAGCGACCGGCCGATCGACCGGGAGGCGTCGGGTAGCCGTTTGAAACCGAAGAGCAACATGATCACGACCGCGATGATGATGATCTCGGTGGGTCCCAGGTTCACGGTGGTCCTCCTCGTGTGATGGTGCCGGTCTCAGACTACGCGCGCAGTGCCTGCCCGGGGCACGTTAAGGGTCGGAGGTGAACGGCGGATGTTGGGCGTAGGCGAGCACCGCCTGCTGCGCCCGCGAGCGCAGCTCGGCGCCGAGCTCGGCCGGCGCCAGCACCCGCGCCCCGGCGCCCAGACCCAGCACCAACCGCACCAACCACTCGGTGTCGGTGTAGCGCAACGACACCCGCAGGCCGCCGTCGGCGCTGCGGTGCGCGGACTCTACGGGGTAGTACTCGGCCACCCACCCGTGGTGCGCGGCCAGCTCCAGCTCGGCCAGCGGCAGGTCCGGACCCAGGTCGAACGGGTCCTGCAAGCGGTGTGGGGTCGCTGCGGCGGCGGCGGCGGTGAGCACCTCGGCGAGTACGGTCAGCGCCTCCACCCGGTCCACCCGGAACAGTCGTACGTCTTCCGCGCGCCGGCACCATGCCTCCAGGTAGGTGCGCCCATCGACGACAAGCAGCCGGTGCGGCTCGACCACCCGTTCGGTGACGTCGTCGCGGGTTGCGGTGTAGTACCGCAGTGCCACCGGATGCCGGTCGGCCAGTGCCGCGGCCAGGGTGGCGGTGACGGCGGCCCGGGCGTCGTCGGCGCTGTCGTGGTCCATGCCGACGGCGACGGGACTGCGCGCACCAGCCCCACCGGCCGCCGACTCCACCTTGGCCAGCGCCCGCTCGACCACGTCGCGTTCCACCAGTCCGCCCACCTCGCCGAGCGCGCGCAGGGCCACCGCCAGCGCCCCCGCTTCGGCCCGGGACAACCGCAGCGGCCGGCTCATGCCGGCGTCGAAGATCACGCTGATGGTGTCGCCCTCGAACGTCAGGTCGATCAGCTCGCCAGGGCCATAACCGGGCAGGCCGCACATCCAGAGCAGGCTCAGATCTTTGCGCAGCTGTTCGGGGCTGACCCCCAGTTCGATGGCGGCCGCGCTCACCCGCACCCCGGGGTGGGCCTGCAGGTAGGGCACCATCGCGAGCAACCGGGGCAGGCGCTGGGTAACTGCACTCACGGCACGGCCCCGGCGGCCGCTGTCAGGATGGCCAGCACCCGCTCCCGCAATTCGGGCGGGTGCAGCACCATCACGTCGGCCCCGTGCCCGGCCACCGAGCGGGCCGCGACGTCCAGCGCCGGCAGCGCCACGTCGATCACCACACCATCGGACTGTTCCGCCACCACCGTTGCGCCCCGGCGCAGCCCCACCGCCCGATCGGATGCCACCCACAACCGGGCAGACACGCCCGCCGCACCGATCCCCGCAGAGCGGGCCACCAGCTCCAGCAGGTCGACGTCTACGGGCACGGTGACCGCGCCCGCCGGCCCGGTGGCGCGCACCTCGGTCATCCGGGACAGCCGAAAGCATCGGACGTCCACCCGGTCCACGTCGTGCCCGATCAGATACCAGCGGCCCCGGTAGGACACCACCCCCCACGGCTGCACGGTGCGCCAGCTGGGCTCCGCACCCGGGTTCGCCCGGTGGCTGAAGGTCACCACGCGACCAGCCTCCACCGCGGCGACGAGCGGGTCGAACGACAGATCGGTGGCATGCACCCGGGGCTGCAGCCCCGGCGCGGCCGCGGTGTCCACCTCCACACCTGCCGCCCGCAGCTTGAGCACCGCGGTGCGCGCCGATGCGGCTAGCTGGGGGGAATCCCACAGCCGCACCGCTAACGCCAGGGCCGTGGCCTCGTCCGGCTGCAGGGTGATCTCGGGCAGTTCATAGTCGCGCCGGGCGATGCGGTAACCGTCGGTGGCGTCGAAATGCGAGGACCGCCCGGTCTCCAGCGGCACGCCCAATTCCCGGAGTTCAGACTTGTCCCGCTCGAACATCCGGAAGAACGCCTCGTCGGTCGGCGCGTCGTCGTAGCCGGCGACCGTGGCCCTGATCCGGTCGGCGGAAAGGTACTGGCGGGTGGCCAACAGGCAGATCACCAGGTTCACCAGTCGCTCGGTGCGGGCCGCGGACACACCAGTCAGCCTAATGGGGGGACTTGCCGCGCTGTCCTTCTCCGGCTCTGCTGTTCGTCTACGCCGACATGGCTGGGATGTTCACATCGAGGCGATCAGCCGTTCCACCCGCTCGTCGACGGCCCGGAACGGGTCCTTGCACAGCACGGTCCGCTGGGCTTGGTCGTTGAGCTTGAGGTGCACCCAGTCCACGGTGAAGTCGCGTCCGGCGTCCTGCGCGGCGCTGATGAACTCCCCGCGCAGCTTCGCCCGGGTGCTCTGCGGGGGGGTCTGCTGGGCGGTGTCGATGGCGTCGTCGTTGGTCACCCTGGCGGCGAGACCCTTGCGCTGCAACAGATCGAACACCCCGCGGCCGCGCCGGATGTCGTGGTAGGTGAGGTCCAGCTGGGCGATGCGCGGGTCGGAGAGGTTCATGCCGTGCTTGTCGCAGTAGCGGCGGAACAGCTTCTGCTTGATCGCCCAGTCGATCTCGGTGTCCACCAGCGACGGGTTCTCCGTCTCCACCGCCTGCAACGCCCGGCCCCACAACTCCACCACCCTGCTCATCGTGGGATCCGGGGTGCGCCGGGTCAGGTGCTCGACCGCCTTGGCGTGATACTCGCGCTGGATGTCCAGTGCGCTGGCCGAGCGCCCCCCGGCCAGGCGCACCGGGCGCCGACCGGTCAGGTCGTGGCTGATCTCGCGGATTGCCCGGATCGGGTTGTCCAGCGCGAAGTCCCGGAATGCCACCCCGTCCTCGATCATCTCCAGCACCAGGGCCGCCGAACCCACCTTGAGCATGGTGGTGGTCTCGGACATGTTCGAGTCGCCGACGATCACGTGCAGGCGACGGAACTTCTCCGCGTCGGCGTGCGGTTCGTCGCGGGTGTTGATGATCGGGCGGCTGCGGGTGGTGGCACTGGAGACGCCCTCCCAGATGTGCTCGGCGCGCTGACTGAGGCAGAAGGTCGACCCGCGCGGGGTTTGCAAGACCTTCCCGGCACCGGCGATGAGTTGGCGGGTGACCAGGAACGGCAGCAGCACGTCGGAGATGCGGGAGAACTCGCCGTGGCGCGCCACCAGAAAGTTCTCGTGGCAGCCATAGGAGTTGCCAGCCGAGTCTGTGTTGTTCTTGAACAGGAAGATGTCGCCGCCGATGCCCTCCTCGGCCAGGCGGTCCTCGGCGTCGACCAGCAACTCCTCCAGGATGCGCTCGCCGGCTTTGTCGTGGCTGACCAGCTGCACCAGGTCGTCGCACTCGGCGGTGGCGTACTCCGGGTGCGACCCGACGTCGAGGTAGAGCCGGGCACCGTTGCGCAGGAAGACGTTGGAGCTACGACCCCAGGACACCACCCGGCGAAACAGGTAACGAGCGACCTCGTCCGGGCTGAGGCGACGCTGACCCTTGAAGGTGCAGGTGACGCCGAACTCGGTCTCGATGCCCATGATGCGTCGCTCCACAGCCGCGACCCTACGCAGGCCCTCAGAACACCGCTCAGGGCTGGGGAGCGTCGTGTTCGGGTGCTGCATCGGTGGGCTCCGGCTCCGGCGCCGGCGCGGCGGCAAGCGGCAGCAGCGACGCCAGCACCGCACCGGTGATCCGCCGAAACGCGCGACGGGGACGGGCCTGCTCCAGCACGGCCACCTCCAACGACGCCACGTCCACCGTCCGCGGCGTGGCGCCGTTGCTCACTTGCGTCAACGCGGTGACCGCCATGGCAAGCGCGGCGGGTAACGGTGAACCCGCCTCGTAGCGCTCCCGCATGGAGGTGGCGATGGGTTCGGTGCTGCCACCCATCACGACGAAGTCGGACTCGTCGTTGATGGAGCCGTCGTAGGTGATCCGGTATAGCTGCGCCACCGGTGTCGTGGCGTCCGGGCGGCCCACCTCGGCCACACAGATCTCCACCTCGTAGGGCTTGGGTTGTTCGGTGAATATGCCGCCCAGGGTCTGGGCGTAGGCATTGGCCAGCGAAGCCCCGGTCACGTCGCGCCGGTCGTAGGAGTAACCCCGCAGGTCAGCGTGCTGGATGCCGGCGCGGCGGAGGTTCTCGAACTCGTTGTACTTGCCGACCGCGGCGAACCCGATGCGGTCGTAGATCTCGCTGACCTTGTGCAGCGTCGAGGAGGGGTTCTCGGCAACGAACAGCACCCCGTCGGCGTAGGTAAGTACGACGACGCTGCGCCCCCGGGCGATGCCTTTGCGCGCCAGCTCCGAGCGGTCGCGCATGATCTGCTCGGCGGAGGCGTAGTACGGCATCGTCACGACGGTGGGCTCCAGTCGGTCGGTCGGGTCGGTGGTGCAGGTAGGCGGCCGCGCTGCGTTAGCCCCCCGGGCGGGCGTGGCGGTCGGCGACCACGGCGGCGGCGACCTCCGCGGTGCGATCGTCGGGCAGGCGCAACGCCCCGTGCTCACCGGTGATGGTCACCACCGCTGGGTATAGGCCGCGCACCAGGTCGGGACCGCCGGTAGCGGAGTCGTCGTCGGCGGCGTCGTAGAGCGCCTCGACGGCGGCGCGCACCGCTGTGGCCTCGTCGGATTCCGCGATGAAGCGCTTCTTGAGCGCAGCGCGGGCAAACAACGACCCCGAACCCACGCTGTGGTAACCGGTGTGCTCCTCGTAGCGGCCGCCGGTGATGTCGTAGGAGACGATCCGCCCGGCCCGGGAGGGATCAGCGGCGTCCACGTCGTACCCGACGAGCAACGGGACCACGGCCAGTCCCTGCATGGCCGCCCCCAGGTTGCCGCGCACCATCGAGGCCAGCCGGTTCGCCTTGCCGTCCAGCGACAACGGCCGGCCCTCGATCTTCTCGTAGTGCTCCAGCTCGACGGCGAACAACCGGACCAGCTCCACGGCGACCCCAGCCGTCCCGGCGATCCCCACCGCGGAGAAGGAATCGGTGACGAAAACTTTCTCGATGTCGCGCATCGCGATCAGGTTGCCCATGGTGGCGCGCCGGTCACCGGCGATGAGCACGCCGCCGGCGTAGGTGAGCGCGACGATCGTGGTGCCGTGCGGTGCCAGACCGTCTGCTGCCGCCCCGTGCCGTTGGTCGGGCAGCAGCTGCGGGGCGGCGTGGCGCAGGTAGTCGCTGAACGACGAGGTGTCCGGGTGCGCTGGTGTCCGCCCCTGGTTCACTGGCCACCCTTCTGCACGTACGCCTTGACGAAATCCTCCGCGTTCTCCTCGAGCACGTCGTCGATCTCGTCGAGCAGATCGTCGGTGTCCTCGGCGAGCTTCTCGCGGCGCTCCTGACCGGCGGCACCATCCCCGCTGGCCCCTTCGTCTTCCCCGCCGCCCCCGCTGCGCATGGTCTGCTCCTGGGCCATCGTCGACTCCCTGCTCGCGTTCGTCCTGCGCCTGCCGTTCAGGTCGCAACCCTACCCAGGGCCACTGACATCGCCGCCGCACCGGGCACACTGTGGCCCGTGGTGATCGAGCTCCGGGAGCTGCTTGTGGCGGACGCGTCGGCCTGGCGGGATTGGCTGAGCAGCCACCACGGAGACTCCCCCGGAGTGCGTCTGGTGCTGCACCGCAAGGGTGGCGCCGTCACCGCACTCACCTATCCGCTGGCGCTGGACGAGGCATTGTGCGTCGGGTGGATCGACGGGCAGGTCGGCCGGCGTGACGAAGGCAGCTTCCTGCAGCGATTCACCCCGCGCCGCCCGCGCAGCCCGTGGTCGGTGCGCAACACCGGCCACGTGGCCCGGCTGCTCGCGGAGGGGCGGATGCAGCCGGCGGGGCTCGCAGCCGTCGAGGCGGCCAGGGCGGACGGCCGGTGGGACGCCGCCTACGCCGGGCCCGCGACGATCACCGTGCCGGACGACCTCGCAGCCGCCGTGGCCACCGACCCCGCGGCGCGGGCGATGTGGGACGTGCTCACCTCGCAGAACCGCTACGCCTTGTTGTGGCGGTTGACCCAGATCAAGCGGGCCGACACCCGCGTACGCAAGGTCGCCGAGTTCGTGGCCATGCTTGCCCGCGGGGAGACGATCTACCCGCAGAAGGCCCGCCCGCCGACCTGACCGGTCAGCTTCGGGTCAGCGCGTCGACCAGCTCCAGTGCGGAGTCCACCGAGTCCAGCAGCGCCCCGACGTGCGCCTTCGTCCCGCGCAGCGGTTCCAGGGTGGGAATGCGCACCAGGGAGTCGCGGCCCACGTCGAAGATTACCGAATCCCAGCTGGCCGCGGCCACGTCGGCACCGAAACGGCGCAGGCACTCGCCCCGGAAGTAGGCGCGGGTGTCGGTGGGTGGAGTGGTGATGGCGGCCTGCACCTGCTCCTCGGTGACCAGTCGCTGCATCGATCCCCGGGCCACCAGCCGGTTGTACAGGCCCTTGTCGAGCCGGACGTCAGAATACTGCAGGTCCACCAGGTGCAGCCGGGACGCACCCCAGCCCAGGCCTTCCCGGTCCTTGAACCCCTGCAATAACCGCAGTTTGGCCGGCCAGTCCAACAGATCGGCGCACTCGCTCGGGTCGTTAGCCAGCAGGTCCAGCACGCGCGACCAGGTGTCGAGCACGTGCTGGGTGCGCTCGTCGGGTTCGCGGTCGTGGCTGATGAGTTCCGCGACCCGCTCGTGGTAGATGCATTGCAGGTCCAGCCCGGTGAGTTCGCGGCCGTCGGCGAGCTCCACGGTGGTCTTCAGCGTCGGGTCGTGGCTGATCTGGTGCACCGCGGCCACCGGGCGCGCCAGGGTCAGGTCGGACAGGTCTGCGCCGGACTCGATGAGGTCGAGCACCAGCGACGTGGTACCCACCTTGAGGTAGGTGGCGGTCTCGGCCAGGTTTGCGTCGCCGATGATGACGTGCAGGCGGCGGTACTTGTCGGCGTCGGCGTGCGGCTCGTCGCGGGTGTTGATGATGCCGCGCTTGAGGGTGGTCTCCAGCCCGACCTCGACCTCCATATAGTCCGCGCGCTGGGACAGCTGGAAGCCCGGGGTCTCCCCGGACTGGCCGAGCCCGACGCGCCCGGAGCCGGTGAACACCTGCCGGGAAGCGAAGAACGGGGTGAGCCCGGTGATGACGCTGGCGAACGGAGTGGACCGGGCCATCAAGTAGTTCTCGTGGGTGCCGTAGGAGGCGCCCTTCCCGTCCACATTATTCTTGTAGAGCTGCAGCTTGGGTGCTCCGGGCACGCTGCCGGCGTACCGAGCGGCCTCCTCCATCACCCGCTCCCCGGCCTTGTCCCAGATCACCGCATCCAACGGGTCGGTGACTTCGGGCGCGGCGAACTCCGGGTGCGCGTGGTCGACGTAGAGTCGGGCGCCGTTGGTGAGGATCATGTTCGCCGCCCCCACCTCGTCGGCGTCGATGATCGGCACCGCCGCCCCGGGCCGCGACAGGTCGAAGCCGCGGGCATCGCGCATCGGAGATTCCACCTCGTAATCCCAGCGGGTGCGCTTGGCCCGGGGTACGTCGGCCGCGGCGGCGTAGGCCAGCACCGCCTGGGTGGAGGTGATCACTGGGTTCGCCGAGGGGTCGCCGGGGCAGGAGATGCCGTACTCCACCTCGGTTCCCATGATCCGTCGCATGGGTGCCGAGCCTACGGCGGCCGCGGTTGGGGGTACTGCAAGTACCACCAACACCGGCTGGAGCGGTCTGTAACCGCCACCAACTCGGGCGGCTGGGGGCGGCTGGGGCGGCGGCGGCGACGAGGTGACCTCGCTGCGGGGCGTGGAGAGTGCGTTCAGGTTGCCTCCTCGACGGTGCCTCGCCGGGCGGCAGGTCCGGGTGCCCCGAGGTGCTCGGCCACCGACGGGATGGCACGGTGGGCCAGGCCCAATGACTGCGGCGATCACCATCGAGACTTCGGAGGACACCACCCGTGCGCATCGGTATCGACAGCTTCGTCTCCCGGGTTACCGACCCCGGCTCGGGCCAGGTCGTGACCCCCGTCGAGCGGGTCGCGCACCTGCTGGAGGAGGTGGGCCGCGCCGACGAGGTGGACCTGGACCACTACGGAATCGGCGAGCACCACCGCAGCGAGTACTACGACTCAGCCCCCGTAGTGCTGCTGGCCGCAGCCGCCGCGCGCACCACCCGAATCCGGCTGAACAGCGCCGTCGCAGTGCTCAGTGCAGCGGACCCGGTGCGGGTGTTCCAGGAGTTCGCCACCCTCGACCTGGTCTCCGGCGGCCGGACGGACCTCGTCGTCGGGCGGGGATCGTTCACCGAGTCGTTCCCGCTGTTCGGGCTGTCCCTGCGCGACTACGACTCGCTGTTCGCCGAGAAGCTCGACCTGCTGTTGCGCATCAGGGAGTCGACGCAGGTCACCTGGTCCGGCCAGCATCGCCCCGCGCTCACCGGACAGGGGGTGTACCCGCGGCCCGTCCAGGACCCGCTGCCCATCTGGCTCGGGGTGGGTGGCACCCCGGAGTCCTTCGTCCGTGCGGGCGTACTGGGCTTGCCGCTGATGGTGGCGATCATCGGGGGCGAGCCGCACCGGTTCGGGCCGCTCATCGAGCTGTACCGCGAGGCCGGGCGCCGCGCCGGGCATCCACCGGAGAAGCTCAGGGTGGGCCTGCACGTGTTCGGGTTCGTCGGCGATACCACAGCGCAGGCCGCGGACGACTTCTACCCGGGCTGGGCGGAGATGTTCACCCGCCTGGCCGCCGAGCGGGGTGGCTCCCGACCCACTCGGGCCGGCTTCGACGCGACGTGTGGTCCCACCGGCGCGTACTTCATCGGGGACCCGGTCGCGGTGTCGACGAAGATCGTGTCGGTGTCCGAGGCCCTGGGTGGGGTCGACCGCATCTCCTTGCAGATGACGAACTGGCGCCTGTCGCACGACAACCTGCTGCACGGTATCGAGCTGCTGGGCACCGAGGTGGCGCCCGCAGTGCGCGCCGCGGCCGGGTAACGGCGTGAACCCGCTAGGGACGTTCACCACTGGGCACCGCGACGCTGCCGGCAGCGGGTGGACCCTCCCACGCCACCAGTTCGGCCAGCAGCTGGGCCACTCTCGGGTCGGTGAGCAGTGCGAGGTGCCCGGTACCGGGCAGCACGTGCGTCTCGGCGCCGGTGTGCCGGGCACTACGCACCGTGACCAGTCCATCCCCGACGGCGCCGGCCCACCACCGGCCCGGGTCTGATGCCAGGGTGGCCGCAACGGCGACGTGACGCACCCCGTCGACAAGCGGCAACCGGTGCGCCTGCCCCAGGTCACCGACGCCGGCGCTGCGCTCGTCGAGCAGCTGCGCCCACGGGCGGGTGTCAGGCAGGTGGCGGAGCACCCCAGCCAGCATGTGTACGCCCTGGGCCAGGGGGGCACCCAGGTGCGGGGTCCCGAGGTAGCAGGCGGTGCGCACCAGCGGCAACCAGGTGCCGGTGGGCTGGTGCCCGCACGCCTGCCGAAGCACCAGCCCACCCATCGAGTGACCCACGAGGTCGATCCGGTGCAGCGGCACCGGCCAGGTGCGGTGCAGGGTCGCCAGCACCCCAGCGAGGTCCGCGCCGTTCTCGGCGACGGTGCGCCCGGTGTTGTACCGCAGCAGCACCGGGGTCGCACCGAGAGCAGCCAACTGTTCGCCATGGCTGCCCCGCCCGCCATGGCGGTACCACCAGGCCTGCTCGGTCTCGCCCAGCCCGTGCACGAACACCACCACGTGCCCGGTGGGTGCCGGCTGCACCCGCCGCAGCGGCGCGGCACCCGGCGCTACCTCCCGTCGCCGCTCGTGTACTGCGAACGGCACCGCCAGGTGACTACCCTCGGCGTGCATCCGGTCGCCGAACAACCCGTTGACCGCGCCGACCGCCACCGATCCCCATGCCGTCGCGGTCACCGCCGCACCATCGCGCGGAAACGGCAACGCACCGGCGACCAATCCGACCATCTGGGCGCTGCACCGCGCGCCCACCCGGACCGCTCCGTAGCTGGCGGTGGCCACGGTGTCGTGAACCACCCGCACCGGCGCGGCGACCGGGCCCAGCACACCGAATACCCGATCCGCGATCACCCGGTGGATGCCCTGCGCCGGGCGGCTCGCGACATCCACCAGATGCGCACCCAGCGCAGCGCTCGCCCCGATCTCCTCGCGCCGTGCCGCAGCCACGACGGCGGCGCTCACAAGTACTGGCCCGTGTTGGTCTCGGTGTCGATGGCGCGTGAAGAACTCGCATTCTTGCCGGTGACCAGCGTGCGGATGTAGACGATCCGCTCCCCCTTCTTGCCCGAGATCCGCGCCCAGTCGTCGGGATTGGTGGTGTTGGGCAGGTCCTCGTTCTCGGCGAACTCGTCGACGATGGAATCCAGCAGGTGCTGCACCCGCAGACCCGGCGACCCGGTCTCCAGCACCGCCTTGATCGCGTACTTCTTGGACCGGTCGACGATGTTCTGGATCATCGCCCCGGAGTTGAAGTCCTTGAAGTACAACACCTCCTTGTCGCCGTTGGCGTAGGTGACCTCCAGGAAACGGTTGTCGTCGGTCTCGGTGTACATCCGTTCCACTACCCGCTGGATCATCGCCTCGATGCAGGCTGCCCGGTCGCCGCCGAACTCGGCGATGTCCTCGGCGTGAATGGGCAGGTCGACGGTGAGGTACTTGGAAAAGATGTCCTTGGCCGACTCCGCGTCCGGGCGTTCAATCTTGATCTTCACGTCCAGGCGGCCCGGTCGCAGGATCGCCGGGTCGATCATGTCCTCCCGGTTGGACGCACCGATGACGATGACGTTCTCCAGGCCCTCCACCCCGTCGATCTCGCTGAGCAGCTGCGGGACGATGGTCGTCTCCACATCCGAGGACACCCCGGAACCGCGGGTGCGGAAGATCGAGTCCATCTCGTCGAAGAACACGATGACGGGGGTGCCGGCCGACGCCTTCTCCCTGGCCCGCTGGAAGATCACCCGGATATGACGCTCGGTCTCGCCGACGAACTTGTTCAGCAGTTCCGGGCCCTTGATGTTGAGGAAGAACGACTTGGCCTCCCGCGGGTCGTCTCCGCGGGCCTCGGCGATCTTCTTGGCCAGCGAGTTCGCCACCGCCTTGGCGATGAGCGTCTTTCCGCATCCGGGCGGGCCGTAGAGCAGCACCCCCTTGGGCGGGCGCAACGAGTACTCCTTGAACAGCTCGGCGTGCAGGAACGGCAACTCCACCGCGTCACGAATCTGCTCGATCTGGCGGCCGAGCCCGCCGATGTCGGAGTAGTCGACGTCGGGCACCTCCTCCAGCACCAGGTCCTCCACCTCGGCCTTGGGCACCCGCTCGTAGGCGTAGCCGGCTTTGGCGTCCACCAGCAGGGAATCGCCCGGCTTGAGGTTGATCGCGTCGGGGTTGTCCTGATCAGCGGTCAGCGGTTCGGCCAGCCACACCACCCGCTCCTCGTCGGCGTGGCCGACGACCAGGGCGCGCTGGCCGCCGTCGAGCAGCTCGCGCATCGCGCACACCTCGCCGACCCGCTCGAAGCCGCCCGCCTCGACCACGGTCAGCGCCTCGTTGAGCCGGACGCTCTGACCGCGTCGCAGGGTGGTGGTCTCGATCGCCGGGGAGCAGACCAGGCGCATCCGTCGCCCGGAGGTGAACACGTCCACCGTGCCGTCGGGCTCGGCGCTGAGGAACACCCCGTAACCACTGGGGGGCTGCGCGAGGCGGTCGACTTCCTCCCGGAGCACCAGCAACTGCTGGCGGGCATCCTTCAACGTCTCCAGCAGCTTGGTGTTGCGGCTGGTCAGCGAGTCAACCCGGTTTAGCGACTCGGTGAGGCGGCCCTCTAGGTCGTTGACCCGGCGCGGGGACTCCGACGCCCGACGGCGCAGCGCTTCTACCTCGCGCTGCAGGTCGGCCACCTCCGCAGCGGTGGCGTGCTGCGGGCCCGGACGATTGCCGCTGGGACTTCCTGGTGCGCTCACGAGCGTCTCCTGCCGGTCGGTGGTTCCACGTTACCGGCGAGCACCGAGCGCAGCCCGCCGACACCCTCAGCCACGGGCACTGGGCCGGGTAACGTCGCGATCGGTCGCCGGGGGGTCGTCAGAGCGGGGAGGGGTGCCATGTCGGGTCCGCAGAATTACGGCCCGGGCGGGTATCAGCCAGGGTGGCCGCCGCCTGCGCGGTACCCACAGCAACCCGGCTTCCCGCCCGCGGTCGGGGGCCCGCGGCGGCGCAGTGTGCTGTTCAGCGTCTTCACGGTGACACTGGTGGTCCTGCTTGTCGCAGGCGGGTTCTTGGCGTATTGGGCGGGTCGGGCGCCGGCCCCTGCTGGTTCCTCTGCTACGGGGACGACGGCGAGTACCGCCGCGCGCTCCCCCGCGGTCCCGCCGTTGCCCAGCTCGCTGGCTCCGACGTCACGACCGACGCCGTCCTCGACGTCAGCTCCCACGCCGGCCGGGGCGTCCCCGGCCGATATCGAGGCCATCACCGCCCTTGGCCAGCAGCTCATCACGAGCCTGAATTCCGCTGACCAGGCGGCGCTGAAGGCGATCAGCTGCGGCACGTTCCTCGCGTCGGTCAACCCGGCGCTGCGCCCGCAGTCCCCGCCGCTGGTCTATGACAGCACCAGGGACATCGTCGTGGTCGGCGACCGCGGCACCGCGTCGCTGTACGCGTCCAAACAGGGTGGGCAGACCGTCCCGGAGACGATCACCCTGCAGCGCAGCGCCGCCGGGTGGCAGGTCTGCCAGCTCGGCACCCGGTAACGCCCACCTCAGTTCTTGGCGGAGCGGCGTTGCGGTCGTGGAGTGACGGTGCCCTCCGCCAGCCGCCGGGCGCTGATCAGGAACGCGGTGTGGCCCTGCATCCGGTGGTCCGGGCGCACCGCGAGACCCACCACGTGCCAGTTGCGCAGTAACAGCTCCCAGGAGCGCGGCTCCGTCCAGCAGCCCTGTTCTCGCAGCGCCTCCGCCACCCGGGACAGCTGGGTGGTAGTCGCCACGTACACCACCAGCACCCCGCCGGGTATCAGGTTCGTCGCGACCGGCCCTAGAACGTCCCACGGGGCTAGCATGTCCAGCACCACCCGGTCGACCTCGCCGCGGAACTCGGTGACGTCGGCGACGGTCAGCTCCCAGTTGGCTGGGCGTTCGGCGAAGAAGTTCGTCACGTTGTGCACCGCGTGCTCGGCGTGGTCGGCGCGTACCTCGTAGGAAATTACCCGCCCCGTTGGCCCAACCGCCCGCAGCAGCGAACATGTCAGCGCACCTGAGCCGGCCCCGGCCTCCAGCACCCGCGCGCCGGGGAAGATGTCACCCTCGCTGAGGATCTGTGCGGCGTCCTTGGGGTAGATGACCTGCGCGCCACGCGGCATGGAGAGCACGTAGTCGGTCAAGAGCGGTCGCAGCGCCAGGTAGCTGGTGCCGGCCACCGACCGCACCACACTGCCCTCCGGCGCCCCGATCAGGTCGTCATGGGACAGCGCCCCGCGGTGGGTGTGGTACTCCCCGCCGGCAAACAGCGTGATCGTGTAGTGTCGCCCCTTCGCGTCGGTTAGCTGGACGCGGTCACCCGCCCGGAATGCTCCGCTCGGTCGGGGCTGGGCCATCGGTGCGTGCTCCTGGGGGGTCGTCGTGGAGGCGGAGCCTCCTGGGGGTCGTCGTGGAGGCGGAGCGGTGATGATCCCACGCGGGTCGGCCCCCGCCGGGCATCGGCTACGCGCCGGAATTTCGCGTCTGAGCCGGTGGCACCGGCTCGGGCTCCGGGGCGTCGGCACCATCACGGGCCCCCTCGGCCACCACGAGGGTCAGGACCACAGCGACAACAGCCTGCACCCAGGCACCTCGGGTTAGCCCGTACACCGCCCACGCCGCCAGGGCGACCGCGACCACCACGCTTCCCCCCCGCGCGGCCGCGGTACCCAGGGCGGGTCGACCCGTGACGCCCCAGACGAGCGCACGCAGCAACTGCCCACCGTCCAGCGGCAGGCCAGGCAGCAGGTTGGCCACCGCCACCGCGGCGTTGGCCACACCGAGTTGCAGGATCAGCAGGCCCACCAGGTCGAGCGGCCCGGATCCCCCGATAAGCCACCAGCCCAGCACACCCAGTGTGGCGAGCCCCACCGACACCAGCGGTCCCGCACCCGCGACGAAAGCCTCCGACCTGGCTGTCCGAGGTTCGCTGGCCAGCTCGGTGGAGCCACCCAACAGCGATAGGTGCACCTGGCGAACCCCGATCCCGCTGCGCAACGCGGCCGCACAATGCCCGAACTCGTGCGCCAACACCGACACCCCCAGCAGCACCGCGAGTGTCAAGCCCACCAACAACGAACCCACTACCGACGTGGTGGGCACCAGGGTGCGCACCAGTGGTGCGTACCCGATCGTGATCACCGCCGTGCCGACAACCCAGGAGGGCGCCACCAGCAATGGGATACCGGCCAGTGAGCCCAATGTCAGCGCCTCGGTCATCCGGTGTGGTCGTCGCACCACCCCATCCTGCCCGTGCATGAGCGCGGGTGGCCTGGGCGCATGGAACTGTCGGTGCCGGCACCTAAGGTCGCAGCCATGACAGTGATCGAGGAATCGGGGCCCCGGCCGGCACGGCGCCCCGCGCTGTCGCCGTCGCGGGCGGGCGACTTCCGGCAGTGTCCGCTGCTGTACCGCTTCCGCGCGGTGGACCGACTGGCGGAGACGCCCAGCGTGGCGCAGGTGCGCGGCACGGTGGTGCACGCCGCCTTGGAACAGCTGTACGCGCTGCCCGCGGCGCAGCGCACCCCCGGCCGGGCAGCTGAGCTGGTGGCGCCGGCGTGGGAGCGGGTCCAGGCCGACACCCCGGAGTTGGCCGGGTTGTTCGAAGCCGACGAGCTGGGCGCCTTGCTCGACGCCGCCAGCGAGCTGGTGGCCCGTTACTTCACCCTGGAGGACCCGTCGGCCTTCGACCCGGAGTCCTGCGAGCTGCGGGTGGAGACCGAACTCGCCGACGGGGTGCTGCTGCGGGGCTTCGTCGACCGGGTGGACGTCGCGCCCACCGGTGAGGTGCGGGTGGTCGACTACAAGACCGGGGCGTCGCCGCGTGAGGTGGGTGAGGCGCGGGCCATGTTCCAGATGAAGTTCTATGCGGTGGTGCTGTGGCGTACCCGCGGGGTGGTCCCCGAGCAGTTGCGGTTGATCTACCTGGCTGACGGGCAGGTGCTCACCTACTCCCCCGACGCCGCCGAGCTGGAACGGTTCGAGCGGACCCTGTCGGCGATCTGGAAGGCCATCCTGGCCGCTGGTGCCAGCGGTGACTTCCGGCCGAACCCGAGTCGGCTGTGCGACTGGTGCGACCACAAGGCGCGCTGCCCATCGTTCGGCGGCACGCCCCCGCCCTACCCGGGATGGCCCACCGAGTTCGCCGGTTCGGTGGTACCCGAACCAGCGTCGCCGGGGGCTGCGGCCCAGCCAGCACGGGCAGGGCGGTGATGCGTCCAGTCCCGGCGCCCGGCGCGGCGTTCTACCTGCCCCTGGAACCGGCGGCGGACGGCAGCGAGAGGTTCGCGGCGACCGAACACACCGTCGGCCCGTGGTCGTTGCAGATGCAGCACATGAGTCCGCCGGCGGCGTCGCTCGTGCGAGCGCTGGAGCGGTGCAGTCCGCGCCCGGGGACCAGGTTGGTGCGGGTCAGCCTGGACGTGCTCGGTGCGGTCCCCCGGGGAGATGTCGCCGTGCGCTGCGTGCTGAGCCGAGCCGGGTGCCAGGTGGAGCTGCTCACCGCCGAGCTGTTCGCTCCTTCGGCCGACGGCACCGAGCGCGTTGTGGTGCGCGCCCGGGCCTGGCGAATGGCGGCCCACGACACCACCGCCGTCGCGGTCGTCGCGGAGCCGTCTTTGCCTGCGTTGGAGACCGCGGTGACGCACCAGCCGCCGGACGTCTGGCTGCCCGGTTACCTCGACGCCATCCAGTGGCGATGGGTGCACGGCTTCCTTGACGACCTGGGCCCTGGCGCCGTGTGGGCCAGGCCGATAGTGGCGGTGGTGGCCGGTGAGCAGGCCACCACGTTGCAGCAGCTGTTCGCGGTGGTGGACTCCGCGAACGGGGTGGGAGCGCCGTTGGACGTGCGGGAGTGGACCTTCCTGAACACCGACCTCACCGTGCACCTGCAGCGCGAACCGATCGGGCCTTGGACGGGCATCGCCGCCGCCACCAGCATCGGCCCGGACGGGGTGGGCACCTGCGCCGCCGTGCTGCACGACCGGCTCGGACCGATCGGGCGCAGCGCCCAAATCCTGCTGGTGCGCCCACGCCGGTAGCCACGATCGGGCAGCGCAAGTAGTCGTGCTGACCACCCACGGTTCACGATCGCGACGCCGCTACACCGTCGCAGCGCTGCTCAGAACCGGCAGGTGCGGATGTCGGAAGCCAGGATCGCCTTCGCGCCCAACGCCGACAGGTCGTCCATCACCCGGTTCAGCTCGTGCCGGGAGACCATGGCACGCACCGCCATCCAGTTCTCGTCCACCATCGGGGCCACCGTGGGTGACTCCAACCCGGGAGTCACCTGCACCGCGGCGTCGAGCAGGTCGCGGGGGCAGTCGTAGTCCAGCATCAGATAGCGCTGGGCGAACACCACACCCTGGATGCGGGCGGCGAGCTGGTCACGTGCGGGATCGTCGGCGGCCCCGGTGCGTTCGATGAGTACCGCCTCCGACGCACACAGCACCTCACCGAAGGCCACCAGGTCGTGCTGACGCAGGGTCCGCCCAGAGCCGACGACGTCGGCGATGGCGTCGGCGACCCCCAGCTGGATGGAAATCTCCACCGCACCGTCCAGCCTGATCACCGTGGCCTCGATCCCGCGGGCTGCCAGGTCGGTGCGGACCAGGCGCGGAAACGCCGTGGCGATACGCAGGCCCGCGAGATCGGCCGGTGACCAGTCCCGCCCAGCCGGCGCGGCATAGCGGAACGTGGACGCCCCAAATCCCAATGCGAGGCGCTCTTGCACTCCGGCGCCGGACTCCGCTGCGAGGTCGCGCCCGGTGATCCCCAGATCGAGTTCACCGGACCCGACGTACACGGCGATGTCCTTGGGACGCAGAAAGAAGAACTCCACCTGATTGTCGGGGTCGAGGACGGTCAGGTCGCGGGAGTCGGTGCGGCGGCGGTAACCGGCTTCGGAGAGGATCTCAGCGGCCTGCTCGGACAGGGTGCCCTTGTTCGGCACGGCGACGCGCAGCATGTGGTCAGGTCCTTCGTGGGTGGGTGGGTTGAGCCGGGGCGCACCGCGTCACAGATGCTTGTAGACGTCCTGCAGGGTCAACCCACGCCCGAGCATCAGCACCTGCGTCCAATACAGCAGCTGGGAGATCTCTTCGGCCAGGGCGTCGTCGTCCTCGTGCTCGGCGGCGAGCCACACCTCGCCCGCCTCCTCCAGCACCTTCTTGCCCTGGGCGTGCACCCCGGCGTCCAGTGCCGCAACCGTGCGTGAACTCACCGGGCGGGTGACGGCCCGCTCGGTGAGTTCGGCGAACAGGGAGTCGAACGTCTTCACAACCGACGATGCTCCCACGCTGCGCCAGACGGCGGCGAGGTCGCCCACACCCGTCCCGTGCAGGGAGAGCAGGTGCCGGCGCCGAGGCCCAGCCGGTACCGCCACGTCGCAGGGCACCACCAGCACCGGGCACCCCGCTGCTTCTGCCGACGCTGCCCCGGTCGGGGAGTCCTCGATGGCCAGGCACTGCTCCGGGCGCACCCCCAGCAGCTGTGCTGCCCGGACGTACGGGTCCGGAGCTGGTTTGCCGTGCGTTACCTCGTCACCGCACACCGTCACATCGAAGCGGCCACGTCCCAAGGTGGCCAAGGCGCGTTCGGTGAGGTCGCGCTGGGTGTTGGTGACCAGGGCCGTGCGCAACCCAGCTGCCCGAACCTCGTCGACCAGGGCGTCCGCACCGGGGCGCCAGGGCAATCCGGCGCCGAACAACTCGGCCGTCCGTTCGGTCAACCATGCCCCGGCGGCAGCGAGATCGGCCGGGTCGCGCACCAGCTTCAGATCGTCGAAGAGCAACCCCAGGCTGGTGAGCATGTTCGACCCGACCATGGCGTGGCGGGCGGTGCGGCTGAGGGTGCCACCCAAATGCACGGCAAGGTCGTCCAGCGACACGTCCCAGACCTTCTCCGAGTCCAGCAGGGTGCCGTCCATGTCGAACAGGATCGCCTGTAGCTGCCCACCCCCCGCACGCTCGTCACACATTGAAGTACTTGGCCTCCGGGTGGTGCAGCACGAACGCGTCGGTGGACTGCTCGGGGTGCAGCTGCAACTCCTCACTGAGCTGCACCCCGATCCGTTCCGGCTCCAGCAGCGCCACGATCTTCGCCCGGTCCTCCAACTCCGGGCAGGCCCCGTAGCCGAAGGAGTAGCGCGCTCCTCGGTACCCCAGCCGGAAGTACTCGCTGACCTCGACGGGGTCCTCGGCGGACACCGGGGTGCCGTCGGGCATCACGAGTTCCTCCCGGATCCGGCGGTGCCAGTACTCGGCGAGGGCTTCGGTGAGCTGCACCCCGATGCCGTGCACCTCCAGGTAGTCGCGGTAGGCGTCCTGGGCGAAGAGTGCGTTGGCGTAGTCGGCGATGGGCTGACCCATCGTCACCAGGTGCAGCGGCAGCACGTCCACCCCGCCGACCTCTTTGGCGCTTTCCCACGACCGAAAGAAGTCGGCGATGCACAGGTGCCGGTCGCGGCGCTGGCGGGGGAAGGTGAACCGGAACCGCTCCCCCGCGCCGGGGTCCGGTGACTCCAGCACCACCACGTCGTCACCTTCGCTGACCACCGGGAAGTAGCCGTACACCACGGCGGCGTGCGCCAGGATCCCGTCGGTGGCCAGGCGCTCCATCCAGGACCGCAGCCGCGGGCGACCCTCGGTCTCTACCAGCTCCTCATAGGACGGACCGTCGCTGCGCGCCCCACGTAACCCCCACTGCCCCAGGAACAGTGCCCGCTCGTCCAGCAACCCGGAGTACTCCGCGAGCCGGATGCCCTTGACGATGCGACTACCCCAGAACGGCGGGGTGGGCACCGGCACGTCTGCAGCGACGTCCGAGCGGGTCGGCAGCTCGATCTCCGGCTCGGCGGCCTTACGGACTTCCGCGATCCGGGCGGAGCGCTCATGACGTGCCTTGCGTTCGGCGGTCTTGACGCGCCGCTCGTCCTCCGCCGGGTCGGCAACCACCACGCCCCCGCGCTTGGCCTGCATGATCTGGTCCATCGCCCGCAGTCCCTCGAAGGCGTCCCTGGCGTAGGTGACCTCACCCTGATACACCTCCTGCAGGTCGTTCTCCACGTAGGAGCGGGTCAGCGCCGCACCCCCGAGCAGCACCGGGAACTGCTCGGCGATGCCCCGGGAGTTCATCTCCTGCAGGTTCTCCTTCATCACCACTGTGGACTTGACCAGCAAGCCGGACATCCCGATGGCGTCGGCCTTGTGGGTCAGCGCCGCCTCCAGGATGGTGGCGATGGGCTGCTTGATGCCCAGGTTCACCACGTCGTAGCCGTTGTTGCTCAAGATGATGTCGACGAGGTTCTTGCCGATGTCGTGCACGTCACCTTTGACGGTGGCCAGCACGATGCGGCCCTTGCCGTCGTCGTCGGTGGCCTCCATGTGCGGTTCCAGATGTGCGACAGCGGCTTTCATCACCTCGGCGGAGGCCAGCACGAACGGCAGCTGCATCTGGCCGGAGCCGAACAGCTCACCCACGGTCTTCATCCCCGACAGCAACGTGTCGTTGATGATCTCCAACGGTGGGCGCTGCGCCATCCCGGAGTCCAGGTCGGCCTCCAGGCCGGTGCGCTCCCCATCGACGATGCGCCGCTCCAACCGCTCGAACAGCGGCAGCTGCATCAACTCCTCGGCCCGCGATGCTCGCGCGGAGGCCGCTGAGACGCCCTCGAACAGCGCCATCAGCTTCTGCAACGGGTCGTACCCCTCACGGCGGCGGTCGTACACCAGGTCCAGCGCCACCGCCCGCTGCTCGTCCGGGATCCGCGCCATCGGCACGATCTTGGAGGCGTGCACGATCGCGGTGTCCAGACCCGCCTCGGTGCACTCGTGCAGGAACACCGAGTTGAGTACCTGCCGGGCGGCGGGGCTCAACCCGAAGGAGATGTTGCTCAGACCTAGCGTGGTCTGCACCGTGGGGTGCTGGCGTTTGAGCTCGCGGATGGCCTCGATGGTCTCCACACCGTCGCGCCGCACCTCCTCCTGCCCGGTGGAGATCGGGAAGGTCAGGCAGTCGACGATGATGTCGGAGGTCTGCATGCCCCAGTTCGTGGTCAGGTCCTCGATCAGTCGGTTGGCGACCCGCACCTTCCACTCCGCGGTGCGGGCTTGGCCCTGCTCGTCGATGGTCAGCGCCACTACCGCGGCCCCGTGCTCGCGCACCAGCTCCATTGTGCGGACGAACCGGGAGGTGGGGCCGGTGCCGTCCTCGTAGTTCACCGAGTTGACGATGCTGCGACCACCGAGGTGCTCCAGTCCGGCGCGCAGCACCTCCGGTTCGGTGGAGTCCAGCATGATCGGCAGCGTGGAGGCGGTGGCGAGCTTGCTGGACAGTTCCACCATGTCGGCGACCCCGTCTCGGCCCACATAGTCGATGCACAGGTCTAGGACGTGCGCGCCGTCGCGGGTCTGCTCACGGGCAATCTCGATGCACGCCTGGGTGTCCCCGGCCAGCATCGCCTCCCGGAACGCCTTGGAGCCGTTGGCGTTGGTGCGCTCGCCGATCATCAGGATCGAGGTGTCCTGCTGGAAAGGCACTGCCGCATACAGCGAGGCCACCCCCGGCTCTTGGCGGACCTTTCGGGTACCGCGCGGAGCGGTCGATACCGCCGCCACCACCTGGCGGATGTGCTCCGGGGTGGTGCCGCAGCATCCCCCGACTAAGCCGACGCCGTACTCGGAGACGAACCCGGCCAGCGCGGTGGCCAGCTCCGACGGCGTGAGCGGGTATTCCGCGCCGTGCGGGCCGAGTTGGGGCAGCCCGGCGTTGGGCATCACCGAGACCGGCAGCCGGGAGTGCTTGGACAGGTGGCGCAGGTGCTCGCTCATCTCCGCCGGCCCGGTGGCGCAGTTCAGGCCGATGACGTCGATGCCCAGTGGCTCCAGCGCCGTGAGCGCGGCACCGATTTCGCTGCCCAGCAGCATGGTGCCGGTGGTTTCCACCGTGACGTGGCAGATGATGGGCACTCGCCTGTCGAGTTCGGTCATCGCGCGCTTGCAGCCGACTACCGCGGCTTTGACCTGCAGCAGGTCCTGGCAGGTCTCCACCAGGATGGCGTCCACCCCGCCCTCGATCAGGCCCAGCGCCGACTCGGCGTAGGCGTCGCGCAGGTCGGCGTAGGGCGCGTGGCCGAGGGTGGGCAGCTTGGTTCCCGGCCCCATCGAGCCGAGCACGAACCGGGGTAGCCCGTCGCGACCCGGCCCCATCCCCTCGGCCACCCCGCGGGCGATCTGCGCGCCCTTGAAGGACAGCTCCCGGATCCGTTCGACGATGCCGTAGTCCACGAAATTGGGCAGGTTGCAGCCGAAGGTGTTGGTCTCTACTGCGTCCGCGCCGGCCTCGAAGTACCCGCGGTGAATGGCACGCAGCACGTCGGGGCGGGTGTCGTTGAGGATCTCGTTGCAGCCCTCCAGGCCGAGGAAGTCGGTGTCTACGTCGAGGTCGGCGGCCTGCAGCATGGTGCCCATGGCGCCGTCGGCGACGACGACACGGGTCCGCATGGCGTCCAGCAGGGGCGATGAGACGGAGTCAGGCACCCATTGATCGTAGTGGCCGCGCCTTCGGCGGGTCGGGTCGTAGGCTGGGTCGGTGACGCAGACCGAGCTGCCCCGGCTGCAGGACCCGATCCTGGTGGCCGCCTTCGAAGGTTGGAACGACGCCGGCGACGCCGCCAGTGGCGCCGTGGAGCACCTGGAGCTGTGCTGGGACGCGACCCTGCTGGCCGAGATCGACTCCGAGGACTACTACGACTTCCAGGTGAGCCGACCCACCGTGCGGATGGTGGACGGGGTCACCAGAGAGATCCACTGGCCCAGCACCCGGCTCTCGGTGTGCCGCCCACCCGGCTCCACCAGGGACGTGGTGCTGCTGCACGGCATCGAGCCGAACATGCGCTGGCGCAGCTTCTGCGAGGAGGTGCTCGGCTACGTGGAGTCGCTGGGGGTCACCACCGTCGTGACGCTGGGTGCGCTGCTGGCCGACACCGCGCACACCCGCCCGGTGCCCGTCACCGGGACCGCGCCCGACCCGGACTCCGCCGCCCGGTACAACGTCGAGCAGACCCGCTACGAAGGTCCCACCGGGATCACCGGCGTGCTGCAGGATGCCTGCGTGCGCGCGGGGGTACCGGCGCTGTCGTTCTGGGCGGCGGTCCCCCACTACGTGTCCACCCCGCCCAACCCGAAGGCCACCATCGCGCTGCTGCACCGGGTGGAGGACGTCCTCGACGTGGAGGTGCCGCTGATCGGGCTGCCGGAGCAGGCCGCGGAGTGGGAGAGCGCGGTGACCGAGATGGCCGAAGAGGACGAAGACGTGATCGGCTACGTGCGCACCCTGGAGGAACGCGGTGACGCCGAGACGGACATGTCCGACGCGGTAGCGCGGACCGACGCCGACAGCATCGCCGCGGAGTTCGAGCGTTACCTGCGCCGCCGCGGACCCGGCAGCGAGGGCGGCCCCCGCCAGCGCGGCGCCTAAAGGCCCGCGATTATTTAATGTCGTGAGGTTCGGGCGTGTCGGCGGGTGGGGGGTTCAAGGTGTAGTTCCAGTCGCCGTGGAAGGCGTGGCGGGTGAGGATGTGTTGTGTTTCCAGGGCTTTCATCTGG
>JAABUP010003382.1_pt1 | contig 28238 bp, 19 predicted proteins | sample 5559201 | NCBI WGS metagenome assembly JAABUP01 (sample SAMN10711887, study PRJNA513373) | rock metagenome | isolation source: Antarctica rocks | place: Antarctica | reverse complement strand
TCCCGGTGACGGTGAAGGCGATCTCGCGGTTCAACACGGCCAAGGAGCAGGCGGCCGTGCTGGCGGGGCTGGCCGACGGCTCGGTCGACGTCGTCATCGGCACGCACCGGCTGTTCAACCCGAACGTCGTGTGGAAAGACCTCGGCCTCGTGATCGTCGACGAGGAGCAGCGCTTCGGGGTCGAGCACAAGGAGTACCTGAAGACCATGCGCACGTCGGTCGACGTGCTGACGATGAGCGCGACGCCCATCCCGCGCACGCTCGAGATGTCGATCACTGGCATCCGGGAGCTGTCGACGATCGACACCCCGCCGGAGGAGCGGCACCCGGTGCTGACCTTCGTCGGGGCGTACGAGCCCAAGCAGGTCGCGGCGGCCATCCGGCGCGAACTGCTGCGCGAGGGGCAGGTCTTCTACATCCACAACCGGGTGGAGTCGATCGACCGGGCGGCCTCGCAGCTGCAGGAGCTGGTGCCCGAGGCGCGCATCGGGGTGGCGCACGGGCAGATGCACGAGGACGAGCTCGAGCAGCACATGGTGGCGTTCTGGGACAAGGAGTACGACGTCCTCGTCTGCACGACGATCGTGGAGAGCGGGCTCGACATCCCGAACGCCAACACGCTGGTCCTCGAGCGGGCGGATGCGTTCGGGCTCTCGCAGCTGCACCAGCTGCGCGGCCGGGTCGGGCGCGGCCGGGAGCGGGCGTACGCCTACTTCATGTACCCGGTCGACAAGCCGCTGACCGAGACCGCGCACGACCGGCTCGCGACGATCGCGCAGAACTCCGAGCTCGGGGCCGGGATGGCGGTGGCGCTGAAGGACCTGGAGATCCGCGGGGCGGGCAACCTGCTGGGCGGGGAGCAGTCGGGGCAGATCGCCTCGGTCGGCTTCGACCTGTACGTGCGGATGGTCGGCGAGGCGGTCGCGTCGTTCAAAGGGGAAGAACGCCCGGATGTCCAGATCGATCACCCAGTCGTTGCGCCAGCACCGCTGCCGGCACTTGCCGACCGCGTCCAGCGCGGACTTCCTCGGCCGGTAGCCGTAGGAGTCCGGATGGAAGGCCGGCTCGACCAGCGGTTCCAGATACATCCTGGCCACCGTCTGTGCGACCCGATCGGCCACGGTCGGCACGCCGAGCACCCGAACCCCGACACCTCCCGCCTCGAGGGCGCTCGTCACTCGGCCCAGTCGGCGCGTTGATCACGTGGGCGCTGGAGTCGCAGATCCGTCGCGACAAGGAGCGCAGTGTGAACTGTCCCCGGTTCAGTGGCGGGCTGGTTGTCCCGGCGGCGGCTGCTGCTGGGGGTCGTGCTGACGGTAGTAGTCGGCTTCGTGCTCGACGGGTGGGACGTGGCCGATCGCGCTGTGCAGCCGGGTCTGGTTGAACCAGGCGACCCAGCTGCAGGTCGCGAGCTCGAGGTCGTTGACATCTCGGAAGGGGCTGTCACGGCGCACGCATTCGGTCTTGTAGAGCCCGATCAGGCTCTCGGCCTGGGCAGTCATAGCTGTCACCGACGCTCCCGATTGAGGCGACGGCGCCGGCGTCGGCGAGCCGGGCCGTGTAGCGAAGAGCTGAATATTGCGACCCGGCATCCGAGTGGTGCACCACGCCGGTGACGTCTTGCCCGGCCCGGCCTCGGGTCCACAGCGCCATTTCCAGCGCGTCCAGCGGCAGGCTGGTCGGCATCGAGGCAGTGGTCCGCCAGCCCACGATCCGCCGGCTGTAGGCGCCGTGGACAAAGGCGGTGAACGCCGTCCCTGACCAGGTCACACGTAAGCGAAGTCGACCAGCCACAGCAGGTTGGGCCGGGCGGCGGAGAAAGCCGCGGCCAACCAGGTCCGGCGCCCGAGCACCGGTCTTGTCCGGCCGGGTGGTGACCAGCCGACGGCCGCGGCGGGCGCCTTGCAGGCAGGCGCTGCGCATCAACCGCTCGACCTGGCGCCGGGACACCGGCCGGCCCTGGACACCGCCCTCCCGGGCCAGCTGGGCGAAGACCTTGCGCACCCCGTAGACACCTCGGCCGTAGTTCTCGTGCCCGTGCACCCGGGTGATCTCGGTGAGCACCCGGGCGTCGCGCAGCCTGCGGTCGCACGGCGGGCGGCAGCGGGCGGCGCAGTAGCTGCTCGGGCCGATCTGCACGCCATGGGTGCGCAGCACCCGGCAGACCGGCTCGACCCCAAAACGGTCCCGGTGAGTGTCGATGAACTGGACTACCACGGCAGTCGCGGGTCGAGCTCCCTCGCGAAAAGACTCGACGCCGCCAGCAGGATTTCGTTGGCTCGCTTGAGCTCCCTGTTCTCCCGCTCGAGCGCTTTGATCCGCCCAGCGTCGGCGGTCGTCGTCCCCGGCTGCTGACCGGCGTCGATCGCGGCTTGTTTGCACCAGCCGCGCAACGTGTCCGGGACGACCCCGACCCGCGGGCCTATCCGCAGGACGGCAGCGTTCAACGTCAGACCCGGCTCCTGGGCCCGGGCCTCCTGCACAAGTCGCTGCGCTCGATCACGCAGCTCGCTCGGGTACTTTCCTCGGTGCTGGCACTTGACCACCCTCTCGTGGCTTCGTGCCCGCTACCAGACCGGGGACGGTTCACCGTCGAACAGCGAAGAGCGTTCCGCCGAACAGGGAAATGGAGAACCGGCTGCGAAGGCCGGATCAGCACCCTCAGACGCCAATACGGATGGAACCGCAGCCGCCTCGCACACCCCGGAAGGGACCCGGATCTGGACCAGCCACGGCATTTTGGCCCACAACCTGACCAAGATCGCCGCACTCGCCGCCTGACCCGCGAACCGCAGCAACATCAAACCCGGAAGCAAATCCGGGCCCGCGGCCTCGGCGACCCCGACCCAGGTCAACTACCGATATTCAGGCAGAAGTAGCTAACGTAGTACTTGATGCGGCCGATAGTCGCTGCGGCGTCCCGGGGACGGCGACTCTGTGAGTACGGTCTGTGCATGAGGACTGAAGGAGGCGCGGTCGTGAACAATAACGCGAGTCGGCCGCCACAAAGCTCTGCAGACTCAGACAAGCGGCAAGACATCGTGACAGATGCACGGTTGCCGACCTACCGCGTCTGTGGCATACCCATCGCAGCAGCCACGCTGGCACAAGCGACTGAAGCGGTCGTTTCCGCTGCCTCTTCTCGACGCCAACTTCAAGTGCACCTTTGTAATGTTTTCACCCTCTCCTCGGTGGCTCAGGATCTGCGGCTCAGCCGCGCACTCAAGAGCGGAGACTTGAATCTTCCAGACGGAACGCCAGTAGCGTGGCTAGGAAAACGTCGTGGGATTCGCAAGCCAACTCGGGGACCGGAGTTACTACCGGCCGTAATCAAGCTAGGCTCGCGTTTGAGATTACGACACTACTTTTACGGAGGGCATGAAGGAGTTGCTGACGAGCTCGCTTCCCGGATGGCTGTACTTGAGCCTGAACTAAGGGTGGCGGGGACACAGACGCCGCCCTTCCGCGACTTGGAGGAAGACGTCGAGGCTTTGGCTGAAGACGTCAGGGCGGCGGCCGCCGACGTCCTTTGGATTGGACTGGGGACTCCTCGCCAAGACTATCTGGTGCACGACCTGTCAGATCGGCTGTCCATTCCCGTAGTGCCGGTAGGGGCGGCTTTCGACTTCTTGACCGGCCGAGTCGCCGAAGCACCTAGTTGGCTCCACGGCAGTGGCCTAGAGTGGATTTATCGGCTATCGCGTGACCCCAAGAGACTGTGGCGACGGTATGTCTACGGCAATCCCCGATTCGTCGGACAGGTCGTTAGGGAGCGTTTGGCCCGTGAATCCTGATTGTCCGAGCGCCTTGGTGAGTGCCTACGCCTGTTACGCCGAGCGAGGTAGCGGGTTCGGCTCAGGCTTTGCTCTAACATGTCGGCGGCGGCTTTCTGCGACTACTCCTCTCACGTTGGCCGAAGGGGCGGGTCGCGTCAGCCCATCTCATTTGAGACGGGAGTTGGCCGCCCACGTGGAGCGGTCATCGCCCCTGCAGCTGCCCCAGCGCTGGTCGGCCGGTCCCGCAGATCCGGTAGACCCTCTCCCGCTAGTTGGTTCACGCAACCGCCCCTCCGGTCGCCAAGGAGCGGAAGTAAAGCTGACACCGTCGAGAGGGCATCCACTTGATCCGGTAGTTGCGCCTCAGGAGACGATCCAAATCTTGCCTGCGCTAGCCAGAACTGGTTACGTCCTGACGGACGGGGTTATCCCCGCACGTGCTCAAAGCTGAGGGGGCCTTCATGCCTAGCTAGTCTGAATCATAAGCCACACGCTGCTCGTTCCGACCGACAGGGGTTTGCATGTCCAGAGTTGCGAAAAGGCGTGGGTCTAGCGCTCGCGTGCAGTTGCTTGGTCTGTGAGTGGCAGAGACCATCTCCAGGCCGTTCACGTACCGCGGGATGCAGCCTACAACTTGGCGATGGGGGCGCTACTTCTCGCCAGAGAATAGAGTGCCCGTCCGGGTCGAAGGAAGTTGCGTCTGGGTGCACCTCGACGACGGTTCTTGGATAAGGCTGAGCTTGCCTAGGCATGAGTACGAACCGGAGGCCGGAGCCCTTCTCCCTCGGCTCCTAGGTATAACAACGAAGCCCGCTTTCCTGGACTGCGGCGCCAACATTGGCTGCTGGAGCGTCGTAGGGAGTTTACTGCTGCCAATAGGGCGCGTGCTCGCAGTCGAAGCCTCCTCCGGAGCCTATTATCAACTGGAAGAGAATGTGAGTCCGAACGTAGGCCGATTCGGTTCTGTCCACGCGGCCGTCTGGATCACCGGTGACGAGCAACTCGAATCAGTACCAGCAGACTTGGGCACGCGGGCAATTCTGTCGTCTCTACCCAGCAGGCGCACCGACGGAACTGGTCCAGTCGGTGACGATCGATGCCTAGCGCAAATCATAGATCCTGATACGAAGTGTCAGCTCATAATCAAGTTGGATGTTGAGGGGGCAGAGGTAGAAGCCTTACGCGGCGCGCGCAACACCCTCGCTACTCATTCGCCGGTCTTCGTTCACGATGATCCCGCTCAGGACCCCGAGCACCTATCAACAAGACATCTTGTGGAGGAGATAGGATATTGTATATGCTATGGTGATCTGAAAGGGAATCTTTCGGTTAGTGAAATCACTGAGATCAAGCAGGACATGTACCGGGGTTATTTAAGGCTGTCAATGCCTCCCACCCCTTGCTGCAGGGATTTCGAGCTGACGGTGGCGCTAGTCGCCGGTGATCTCTACTTGGAGCTCTTCTTCACCGTGGACGATTGCGGGCGCTTTCTGGTGCGCCGTCCTGGCGCATTATGGTCAAGTCTACTCATTCCGACAGTGCATCCGCTGAACAAATCTGGCTTAGACGACAGTGACGTGGACACGCCACTAGGCCGCGGGCGCAATGACATGAGCGCAAGTTACCTGGCCCTGTTCGGTGTCGCCAGCAGCGTCGAAAGCTCGGTAGGCAAAAGAAGGCACCTTGTTGACTGAAGGCCTGCGGCTCAGTGGCCCGGTGCTTCCGATGCGTACTCGAGAGGAGCCACGGCCCCCAGCGCCCCTTAGGCAGGGACAGAACGTTCCGCTGCGCTAGGAACCCTCAGATCTAATGAATAGTCGAGCCAAGACCTTCTCGTGGGGAATAGTAGATCAAGGTTTGTGCAGTATTTCAAACCTACTCCTAGCCGTTGCAACGGCACGAAGTGTCGGGGTCCGCGACTTCGGTCTGTTTGGATTAGCCCTAGGCTTCTACCTTTCCGCCATGGGAATCGCTCGGTCTCTGGTGGGCGTCCCACTAACGCTGACCCCGGAGGACAGCCGTGGCAGCTTAAAGTTGAGGGCTGCTCTAGGATCTGCCTTGCTAATCGGCGTTTGCGCGGCCACGGTGATGGTCGTCACCGGCCTCGTGACGCGAGCGGACGAGGCGTGGTACATGATCGCACTTGGTCTGCCTGTTCTTTTAGTACAGGACACGCTGCGCTACGCCGCAATCGCGCGTCTAACCCCAAGGACCGCGGCTGTCAGCGATGGCATTTGGCTCGCGGTTCAGATGCTCATCCTCATCGCTCCTGTCGCGGTTGGCGGGAAAGCGGTCGGTGTAAGTAGCTGGTTGATCGGGGCAGCCGTCTCCATAGTCGCCTTTGCCCACTATTGGCCGGGTGCCCCTCGTCCATCGGCTGGCGCAAGGAGCCTCCGGGAGACTTGGAGCGATCGAAAGTACCTCTTATTGGAGTTCATCATGAACATGGGCGTGCAACAAGCTGCTTTCGTTTTAGTCACCCTCTTCTGGGGTCTCCCCGTTGTAGCAGCGTTGCGCGGTGCGCAGATAATCCTTGGCCCAGCTAACGTATTCACGGCTGGCCTCTACCCAATTGTAACTCGTCACGTAGCCAGCGCAGAACGGTGGCCTTCTCGCTGGAGGCTTCTCTACTTTTATATCGGTACTGGAGTCGTGGTGCCGTTAGCTACGGCATTAGCCGCCGTCTTGTTGCCGGCCGAACTCGGCCGACGCCTCCTCGGTGAAACGTGGCAGCCGGCCGTGATCGCGGCGGTGCCCTTAAGTCTAGCTGCTTGCGCGTATGTCGTAATCTCGGCAGGAGTTTTGTACCTAATTGGAACGCGTCAGTACCGTTCGGGCTTCCAGCTTCGCTTTAGGTCCGCATCACTTCTCTTGCTTTGCCTCATTGTCTTAGGTGCAACCGCCGGTCCGAGTTGGGCAGCTTGGGCGTGGTTTATGGGCTACCTACTTGGCATACTTCTGCTTGTCCCGGTCTTCAGGGCTGCGTCGATAAATGAGAACAGGAGGCTCGCATAGGGCGGTAGCGCCTCGTCTCCGTGGAAGGGGAGTCCCACTCCGAGAAATTCGCTCAGTCAGGTAGGCCTCTAGGGGTGAGGTGTGGGGACACGGGTGCGTCAAGAGACTGAAGACATGAACGTCTGGGTTGCGGAAAGCATGTGACTTGGGAGTACAACGTGAAAGCTGATATGTGTACTGCTAAGGGAGACGCGCGCGGCCGTTATACTCCCTACAGCATCCGTCGACTGGTGATCGCAACTACGGTGGCAGGGACGACGGGCGAGCAGCCATGGGAGTGTCGAGGGCTCACTTCGCTACACTTCCGCGTCGGCATCTCGGAAGGCGTATGGGGTTGGAAAGGCAGGTTAACTATCGCGCTGCAGCTCATGGGCGACTGTAGCTTTGCAGGCGCAAGGAGACGCTGTGACCACTGAAGTACTCCCGGAGCGTGACACTAGGGCACGCCTACTCCCGGGATCGGCAGCCGTCGGCCTTCTGCTCGCACTAGGTCGGGGTGGCTCCTACATCGGCATCTCGAACCGATTGTTCTTGACGGATGCCCTCGTTGCCGCCGCGGTAGCGAGGTGGATCTTGCGGCCGGGGCCGCGTCGCCGAGTACCCGGTAGCACCCGGGGTATCGTGCTTGTGCTTCTAACGTGGTCACTTCTCCATATGGTGCCATCAGCGGCGCGGTCTGTTGTCGGGCTGCGGGACGCCGTGCCCTACGCCTACCTGATCCTGGCATTGGTCGCTTTCGACGGGATACGTTCTGCCACGGTCTTAGAGATCGAAAGGACAGCGCGCTTCCTCGAGATATGTCTATGTGTTCACCTAGCTTGGTCGCTTATGGGGCTCCTAAGTCCTTCAGCTCTCCTGCGAACACCGCTTCTGGCCGCCTCTACGGAGGTCCACCTCCTCACGGAACGCAGCGACTTCGACTCGGCTTGCAACGCGATCCTGGCGGGCCTCTGTCTACAGCGCACTCTTTCAGGCAAGACAAAAGTGTTGCAAAAGATTATTTTGTTGGCAGCGATCGGGGCAGTCGTCTTCGCGCACGCACGGTCCGGTCTGATAGCCCTCTTCGTCCTTTTCGCTCTAATACTTGTACGGTTCTTCTCCCGACGAAGTTTGCATGGGAACCGCAAACTGGCGACGGCGGCGGTACTACTGCTAGTTCTACCTTTAGGCGCCGCGAGTCTCCCCTTCACGTTGGCGGGTAAGCGCCTGCTGTCAAGCGTCGGCGTTGCGTCGTCGTCAGGAGTCTCATTGAGCACAGCCGAGAACGCGCAAGGCACGTCCACCGCACGGAGTAACGCATGGCGAACCTCTCTGCATTACTCAACGAGCAGCTTGAGCCGCTCTGCGATCGGAGTGGGATTCGGTCCTAACTTCCTACTCGAGTCAGGTGCACTCTTTGAACTGGTTGGGCAAACCGATGATGTCTCCACGAGGGCTCCCCATGACTATTATCTCGACGTCCTTGCCAGGCTGGGGCTGGTAGGTCTGATCCTCGTAGTCGCACTCCATGTAGTCGGATGGCGGAAGGCCCTGAACTTGCTCAGGGCTGAGCGTCGAGGCGACATGGCGATCTTGGTAGTGGGAATTGTTGTCGCGATTCCGACCGTCGCCGCCCTCGGGGTTGTTCTCGAAGGCCCCTTCGGGGCTGTGCCCTTTGCATGGGCGCTCGGCGCGGTAGATGCGCTAGACCATCCGGAAGGAGTTCAATAGGTGCGCGTTCTTGTCGTACACACGGAGTACCGGATCCGGGGAGGCGAAGACGAAGCCGTAAAACGAGAGGTGGAATTGCTGCAATCCAATGGCCATACCGTGCTGATGCTCCTGTTCGAGAACATTGGCAATCCGGCGGCTTCCTCCGTAGCTTTAGTGCGCTCCTCCCACAATAGTGCTAGTGAGAAACGTCTAAGAGCGTCCATTCGTGAATTCCAGCCAGACGTCGTGCACTTCCACAACCTATGGTTCGCAGGATCGTACAGTCTTCCTGCGGTGGCAAAGGGCTTGCGTATCCCGGTCATCAGCAGCTTGCATAATTATCGCCACATATGTGTTTCCGGCGACTTCTTCCGAAACGGGAAGATCTGTACTGACTGTTTGTCGGGATCGTTGGGAAATGCCGTGATGCATCGTTGTTATCGCAATTCAGTCGTCGCCTCAACCGTTGGAGTGGTCAATGTCAAGAAGGGGCGGCGGGGTGCGGGAGTCGCCGATGTAAGCGAGAGAGTACTCGTCCTAAGCGCGACAGCCATGGCGCTTCACCTTCGCGCAGGTGTGCCGAGGGAGAAATTGGCTCGCGTCAATAACTTCGTCGAGGCGCCCCCTCCGCGGAAAGAAGCTCCATCGAAGAGTCGCTCTTTTCTGTTTGTCGGAAGAGACAGTCCCGAGAAAGGGCTGGGCCTACTGCTGGAGGCTTGGGCGATCTTCCGTTCGTCATATCCGGACTTTGAGCTCCTGCTCGCGGGTGTCGACAGTAGGAAGCCGTTGCCAAGCGGAGTTCGAGGGCTCGGTGTCGTCTCGCACGAGATCGTGTCTCAGCTCATGAACGCGGCCCGTTCCCTGGTCTTCCCAAGCCTCTGCTTTGAGAATCAGCCTCTCGTCGTGATCGAGGCCTTCGCCGCGGCTCTTCCCGTCATCACTCTTGCTGGGAACAGCGCTGCTGAGCTGATGGGCTGCCCGGCAGCAGGAATCGTGGTTCCATCGGCAGATCCTCTCGAGTTTTCTAAGGGACTGGTCAAACTTAGCCTAGACAAGGAGGTCGACGGCATGAGTCGGGAAAGCAGCAGGATCTATGCCTCATGTCACACTCCGGAAGCGAAGATTCTTGAGATGGAGAGGATCTATCGAGGTGCCGTTGACGGAGGGGCCGCCTGACGTGCATGCGTGTGCGAGGGTTCTCGAGCTGCGACCACTTCTTCTGGTCCGACCTCCGCTCCCAGGATGGGGTATCCAAGAGGCGCCCATAAGGGCTCTTCGCGGTGAAAGGTGATTGATCTTGGTGGGCGTGTCGTAGCGGGCCCACCCTTCGCGGCCTCCACCGTGGTTGGTGTCGAATCACCCAGCCCCGGAGGGCCGCGAGCATGGAGCAGGCTACGTGGTTGCTGTACGACCTGGAGGGATTCAAGGTCGCCAAGGTCACCGTCAACCCGTTGGGGATCCGGGTGCTGGTCCTGGAGTGCGTGCAGGCGCAGGGCTGCCCGGACTGCGGCCGGGAGCATGCCCTTCAGGCGGTTGTCCTCTCCGCAGATCGGCAACGCTCCGACGTGAAAATCGCGCATCTTGCGGGCGGCCTCGACCAAGGTCTCGTTCTCACCGACGCACTCAGCGCCGCCGGTCATGATGTCCCGCGCTGTCGCCATGATGCCCTCCATGGGCCGAGCCCGGGCAGGATGTCCGGGCCACTGTCACCGGTACGGTCACCGTGCTCCCCCTCCTCCAGCGGCGCAGTAGCTCACACCGAGCGCCGGGAGAAGCCCAGATCGTCGCTCTTGCGACCACACGGAACCGGCCACCGACGGTGACCACTTCCGGCGCAGCTACACCCGCCTGGCTTGCGACGTGGTCCCTCCAAAAGAGCGCCAGAACGGTGGGATTGCTGACACCGACGCGGTCAAGGTTCCCAGTCGGGGCAGCGACGTTTCTGCCCCGCCGCGGGCGATTCCATGGCGCAGGTCTGGCGGCCGCCTAGCCACGGCCGCCAACGAGTTGCCTCCGGGTTGATCAACGTGTCTCGCGTCGCAGTGGGTGCTCCCTAGACACCTCAACCAGGACGATGCGCACGCCGTCCGGATCCTCGATCCACATCTCGATCAGGCCGCACGGCTCGCGTCTGGTCGGCTGCAGGATCCCGACCCCGAGAGATCCGAGCCACTCGTGTTTTTGGCGACGTGGTGGACCTGTAGCCACAACGACCCGCTTGACGGCACCCTCCCTTTCACGACCTCGAAGACCTCGAAGAAACCGCCGGTCAGGGAGAACACCACCGCATGATCCGCAGGGTCCCGAACTCCCGCTACACCGCCAGCCCGAGGAGGTCCCGGTAGAACCGGCGCGAGCGGGCCAGGTCGGACGGCCGAAGCAGGACGCGGCCGCCGAGGACCTCCACGGCCGCGATCATCCTCGACGGCAACAGTCGGAGCCGGGTCCGTCACCCTAACGATGTAACCGATGGCTTGGAGATGCGGGCAGGGCTCCTGAATCGGGCTTGCAGCGATAACCCGCCAGCCCGGAGACACCGCCGGGTCACCGCCTGCCGAGGAACGCTTCCCCCTCAAGTTCGAAGAGCCCCTTTACGTCGAGAACGTGCGCAAGCCCTGGTCGCACCGCATGCGCCGAGCGCTGGCAGCCGACACAGCAGCATGGGCCAAGGCCGGACGACTCACCAGCAATATCCAGCGCCCAACCAAGACCGACGCTGCGTTGAGCGTTGCAAGCGAGGGCTGCCTCGGCGCCCTCTCGCGATTCGGATCTGAACTCCCGACGCCAGTGGCAGCCTCGGTGGCTGCCAGCGGGCGCTCGGACGGCTCTCCAACATCAGGGATGGGCTGGTCAGCGGGGTGGGCCGTCGGGGGATCGAACCCCGAGTGAGGTGGTCCGCGACGGAGCACTATCGGCCGCGCTGTCCGGGACTGTTCGGGACGGCGGGAGTGCTCACCGTTTGCTAGCAGCCGCCTTTGAATCCGCGGGTCACCGACAGCCTCGCCAGCCGTCCTGGCGTTGGAGCACCGACGCCCTAACTCAGCTCATGTCGCAAGTCGTGTGCTCCCTGCCGCAGGAGCCGCGTTGGTCAGCGTCGGGCCTCGTCCTGACGACCTGGACCGCCAGCCCACAGCCGAGCCCGCCGAGAGGCGTAGACCTGTCACCTGGCGCCGCGCGATGATCAGCGGGTGGAGCAGGCGCCCGTCGTCCGACGACGACAGCCGACCCGCGGCCTCGCCAATGGACTCCGCCACACCTCGGAGCCAGCACGGCTCTGTAGCCACGGCTGTAGCCACGCGCTCAGATGAGCCCGCATCCGACCGGACGTCTGCGGACAGCAGCACCGGCCTGACCTGCACCAACGGACCGGGAACCACACGGGTGGACGACTCCTCCTGGAACTACGGATCAGAAGGTTGGGGGTTCGAGTCCCTCCGAGCGCACACCAAACGTGCAGGTCAAGGCCCTGGCGGCGACCGTGACCGAACGCCGAGGGCCCTAGATGCTGCCAAGATGCTGCCACGGGGTTCGATCACGTTGGATGAGACGCCCCAGCATGGTCTTCGCACCTCCTGCTACGGATCAGAACGTTAGGGTTGGAGTTTCCCCCGAGCGCACCACATAGCTGGCGAGGGCGAGAGCGCGGGCGGACAGAAGGGTGCCGGGGTGGGTCTCGGACGGAGCTCCGTGTGAAGGTCCGTCCGATAGCCGGGCGCTGTCCCCGGACAGCGAGGGTTCAAAGTCAAATGACTTGAACCTCCTGCTCAAGGCAGGTCAACCGCAAGCTGCGGGCGATCAGTCCATGCGCGGAAACTGACCGTCAGTCGGCAATTGCTATTTCACGGTCGGTAATTCTCTAGCTTCTAGTAAATGTCCTTGCAAACCCGCCCCTGTTCGTTGATCCACGTCACTTCCGCCATCGGCAACAGCTTCTCCTCGCCCTACTTCGACCTCCTCGTGCCCGCTGCGTGCCCGTAGCAGGGGCACGCCAGGGCCAGCAGGAGGTAGCACCGGTCAACCCCTTAGGCCTCTGAGCAGCACAAACGCAAGGGCTAGCAGGTCAGCGAACCCCCGGAATGAACCTTCTAAGCACTTGGTCGCAGGTTCGAGTCCTGCCGGGCGCACTATTGCCTTAGTATCAAATATCTGGCAAATGAGCGTAGGCTGATGCTGTGAGTTCAGTTGCTGCCTGGCCAGGACATTCTGGCCCATACCAGGCCGCCGTCGTGCCGCTCATTGCGCAGCGGACCCTCAACTTGGCTTCGAGCATCGCGACGCTCGCCGAAGAGGCCTCCGTCGAGATCGCGCGCTTCGACGCGGAGCTTGGTGCTGAAGTCGCACCCTTCGCGTCCGTCCTGCTGCGGTCGGAGTCGGCCTCATCGTCGAGGATCGAGAACCTGTCGTCCGGCGCCAGGACTATTGCTCTCGCCGAGCTGGGCAGCACCGACAAGCGCAACGCGAACGAAATCGTCGGCAATGTTGCTGCCATGCAGGCCGCGCTTGAGCTGGCCGAGCGCCTGGACGGCGGGGCGATCCTCGCGATGCACTCCGCCCTCGTGGGCGAGCTGCACCCGGACATCGCCGGGCGATGGCGCGAGGAGCAGGTGTGGATCGGCGGCACGTCCCTCGGGCCCCACGACGCGACGTTCGTTCCGCCGCACCATGACCACGTCCCGGCGCTCATTGAGGACCTGGTCTCCTTTGCGCGGCGGACGGATGTGCCGTTGCTCGCTCAGACGGCCATCGCGCACGCGCAGTTCGAGACCATCCACCCTTTCCCGGACGGCAACGGCCGCACCGGGCGGGCGCTGATACACGCCATGCTCCGTGGACAGGGACTGACCCAGAACGTGACCGTCCCGGTCTCGGCCGGCTTGCTGACCGACACGGCTGCGTACTTCGACGCGCTGACCGCATACCGGGCCGGCGACCCTGAGGCGATCGTGGAGAGGCTTGCGCAGGCGTCGATCGCCGCGATCGGAAATGGTCGTCAACTTGTGGCCGAGCTTCGTGCCTTGCGTGCGGATTGGGAGCGACGGATCACGGCACGTCGTGGGGCAACGGCGTGGCGGGTCGTCGACCTGCTCGTGCGTCAGCCGGTCCTGGATGCAGCGACCGTTGCCGAGCAGCTCGGCATCGCGCCACAGAATGCGCAGCGTGCCATCGCGCCGCTTGTCAGTGCCGGCGTCCTGACCGAGTTCACCGGCTTCAAGCGAAACCGCATGTGGCAAGCACCGGATGTCCTGACCGCGCTCGATGCCTTTGCCGCACGCGCCGGCCGCAGAGGCTGATTGGAGGTGTTGCGACCCGCGGCGATGACTGCGCGAAGAGTCAGACGCGGATGACCCGCGGCCCACCGACGGCCTCGATCGCGTCGAAGTCGTCGTCCTGAGTGACGACCGGCAGGTCGTTGGCGGCGGCGATCGCTGCAATCCACACGTCGTTGACCTTCGCGCGTCTGCCTTCCTCGGCCAGGCGCACGCGCAGCGCCGCCCACTGCTGGGCCGCCGCCCCGTCTAGGACCAGAGGCTGAAGCGAGGAGACCGAGTTCAGCGTGGCCGACCGCGTTGCTCTGGTAGCGGTATCGCGAGCCGCCAGGACTCCGGCGTGCAGCTCGGCGACGGTGACCACGCTGAGAAGGACCTCGTCCGGCAGGGCAGCGACGTCCAGAGCGCGTCCGGACTCTTCGGCAATGAGTACGGACGTGTCGAGAAGGCCTCGCGCCGTCACTACAGCGGCTCGAGATCGTCGGTCGTCTCATGGGAAAGCGCCGCTAGGTCGGCCCGCATCGCCGGGTCCGCCCGGTAATGGGCGAGCAGCGTCAAGAACTCGCGCCTCGGCATGGCCACTCGCCGCGCCGTGGACGGCGGTACGAGTTCAGCAACAGGGTCGCCGTTGACGGTGATGGTGACCTGGTCACCCTGCGCGACTCGCTGCAGCCGTCCAGCCTCGGCTTGGTCTGGGCGCAAGGACGGATGGTCGAGCGACTCGCAACGTCGACGCCCGGTCGGTCCCGTCAGCCTTTGCGCAGGCGGGTGACCGCGGGACTCAGCTGCGCCACCATCAGGTCCCGGCGGCGTGGACCGACGGCTACAGCTTTCGCTCGAACGGGTTACATCGGCACCAGCTCGCCCGTCGATAGATCGTTCCGGGGGGCCGCCAGCAATCTCTGGCGGGATGGGCGGCCCCCCTTCCGTCGTCGACGAGCGAGCCCTTGCCGCTCCCCCGACACGTCGCTGCCCGAGGGGAACCCCACTGCGCGAGCTCGCCGACCAGCTGACCGGCCGCGACCTGCTGCCAGCACCGACGAGTACGCGGCGCTGTCTACCCCTGGACCGTCGCCGCGCGCTCCACCCCGTCGCCCTCGTTCAGGCCGCGGGCGCCGCCGACGTCGTCGGCGCCGTGCAGTACGCCGCATCGCACGACCTGGACGTCTCGGTGGCCATGCTGATGCTGCGCTGGGAGCAGGGACGGCGGGACGACCGATCGCTGGGCGCCGCCGACCCGAGAAGCGTTCCAAGGCGGCCGCGCTGACGGCTGTCGCGTCGACCGGCAAGCTTCACGGCTGGTAGCGGTAGCCCATCCCTGGTTCGGTGAGCAGGTGGCGGGGGCGGCTCGGCTGGTCCTCGAGCTTGCGGCGCAGCTGGGCCATGTAGATGCGCAGATAGCTGCTGTCGGTGTAGCCGGGCTGGCCGCGCAGCGCGTCGAGCAGGTGGCGCTGGCTGATCAGCCGTCCCGGGTGGGTGAGCAGGATCTCGAGCAGGTGCCATTCGGTCGGGGTGAGCGGCACGCGCTGAGCCGTTCCGTCGCCGGTGGTGCGCTCGGCGGTCTTGGCCGCGAGGTTGACCGTGGTCGTGCCGAACCGAACGAGGCCGAGCGAGTCGTTGCCGTCGGAGCGGCGGGTCGCCGCCCGGAGCCGGGCGACCAGCTCGTTGACGTCGAACGGCTTGGTCACGTAGTCGTCGGCCCCGGCCTCGAGGGCATCGACCTTGTCCCCGCTGCCGGCGCGACCCGAGAGCACGACGATGGGGGTGCGGGAGTAGCCGCGGACGGCGCGGATGATGTCCATGCCGTCGAGGTCGGGCAGGCCGAGGTCGAGCACGATGATGTCCGGGCCGCCGCCGGCTACCTCGTCAAGAGCGGTTGTTCCGTCGGCGACGGCGCTGACCTGGTAGCCGCGGGCGCTGAGGTTGAGCGTGAGGGCCCGGCGCATCGCCGGGTCGTCCTCGACGACCAGCACGCGCGTCATGTCGACGCCCGGCTGGGCTGCGGCACCTCGGCGGCCTCGGCAACCGGCGCTCGCTCAGCCACGCCTACGGCCGTCGTCAGCGCGGCCACGGCATCGCCACGCAGCGGCGGATCGGCAGCGGGCAGGCGAATCACCGCCGTCAGGCCCCCGCCGGGGGTGTCGTCCATCGCGAGGGTGCCGCCCATCGCCTCCGTGAAGCCGCGGGCGATGGCGAGGCCCAGCCCGACGCCGGCGCTGACACTCGTCGACCTGTCGTCGCGCCGCTGGAAGGGGGCGAACGCCTGCTCCCGGTCGGCCTCGGGGATGCCCGGCCCCCGGTCGATCACCCGCAGTTCGACGACGGAGCCGTGGGCGCTGCCGGCCAGCCGGACCGGAATGCCGCCCGGGGCGTAGCGCAGCGCGTTGTTGAGCAGGTTGGCGATGACCCGCTCGAGCAGGCCGGGGTCGGCCAGGACCTCAGGAAGGTCGGGCGGCACGTCGGTGTCGACCGAGGTAGCGACCCCGACGCCGGGCAGCCCATGTGGTGAGAGCTCGAGGGTGTGGTCGAGCGCGAGGCTGACCACGTCGTCGAGCCCGACCGGGCGAGGGAACACCGACAGCACTCCCGCCTGCAGCCGGGACAGGTCGAGCAGGTTGGTGACCAGCGCCGTCAGCCGGTCGAGGGCGGCATCGGCGCTGCCGAGCAGCTCGCGCCGGTCGTGCTCTGGCCAGTCGACATCCGCCGCCAGCAGGCTGGATATCGCGGCCTTGGCGACGGCGAGCGGGCTGCGCAGGTCGTGGCTGACCGCGTTGAGCAGGGCCGTGCGCATCCGGTCGGCTTCCGCGACCGGCACCGCCGCGGCAGCCGCCGTCTGCAGCTGGCGCTGCTGGTAGGCGACAGCGACCTCGGCTGCGAACGCGGTGAGCACCCGGCGGTCCTCAGCCGGCAGCGAGCGACCGCGGAGCACCAGGGCCATGTCGTCGGTAACGGCGACTTCGACATCCCCGGCCTCGGGGTGCCCGCACGGCTCTCGGCCGACGCTGTCGACCACCGCCCACGTGCCGCGCAGGCTTCCGCCACCAGGGAGTGCCGGGCCGCTGCCGGCGCTGCCCGGGGCAGTGCTCTGGCGGCGCAGCAGGCTCACCGCCTCCATCCCAAACGTCTCCTGGACCCGCTGCAGCAGCGCCGGCAGAGCCTGCTCGCCGCGCAGCAGGGTCCCTGCGAGGGTGGCGAGTGTCTCGGCCTCGGCGCTGGCGCGGGCGGCCTCGCGAGTGCGCCGAGCAGCGAGGTCGACGACCGAGCTCACCAGCACCGCTACGAGCACGAACACGGCGAGGCTGATGACGTCGTTCGCGTCCGCGATGGTGAGGCTGTGCAGCGGCTGGGTGAAGTACCAGTTCAGCAGCACCGAGCCGACGAGGGCGGCGAGCAGCGCGGGGTAGAAGCCGCCGATGAGGGCGACGACGACGACGGCGACGAGGAACAGCAGCAGGTCGCTGCCGAGCGTCACGTCGTCGCGCGAGGCGGCCAGCAGCGGGGTCAACGCGGCCAGCAGGACGGCGGCGACCGCCGTGCCCGCGACGCGGCGGCGCACGGTGAGCCCGCGTGTCAGGCGCGGGACGAGCCGGCTCCGGCCGACGTAGTCGTGGCTGACCATGTGGACGTCGATCGGCCCGGACAGGCGCGTGACGGTGGCGCCCACCCCCGCGCCGGTCAGCGCGGCCCGCAGCGGTGGGCGGCGGCTCGCGCCGAGCACGACCTGGGTGGCGTTCTGCGCGCGGGCGAAATCGAGCAGGGCTTTGGGCACGTCGTCCCCGACGACCGAGTGGTAACTGCCGCCGAGGGACTCCACCAGCACCCGCTGGGCGGCGAGCGCCGTGATTCCCACGCTCGCCAGCCCGTCGCTGCGAGCCACGTGCACGGCCAGCAGCTCGCCGCCGGTGGCGCGGGCGGCGATCCGCGCGGCGCGGCGGATCAGGGCGTCACCCTCCGGGCCGCCGGTGAGCGCGACGACGACCCGCTCGCGCGTCTCCCACGTCGCGTTGATGCCGTGCTGCTGGCGGTAGCGCTGCAGCCCCTCGTCGACAGAGTCGGCCAGCCAGAGCAGCGCCAGCTCGCGCAGCGCGGTCAGGTTGCCCGCGCGGAAATAGTTGCCGAGCGCGGCGTCGACCTTCTCCGGCGCGTAGATGTTGCCGTGCGCCATCCGACGGCGCAGCGCTTCGGGGGTCATGTCGACCAGCTCGACCTGGTCGGCGGCCCGCACGACCGAGTCCGGCACCGTTTCCCGCTGGGGGATGCCGGTGATCGCCTCGACCACGTCGTTGACCGACTCGAGGTGCTGCACGTTGACGGTGCTGATGACATCCATCCCGGCCTCGAGCAGCAGCTCGACGTCCTGCCAGCGCTTCTCGCGCGCTGAGCCCGGGATGTTGGTGTGAGCCAGTTCGTCGACGAGCGCCACCTGCGGCTTACGGGCGAGTACCGCGTCGACATCCATCTCGGTGAACGTCGCGCCGCGGTAGTTCACCTCCTTGCGTGCGAGCACCTCAAGCCCGGCCAGCAGCTCCGCGGTGCGGGGGCGGTTGTGGGTCTCGACGTAGCCGACCACGACATCGGTGCCCCGGGCGGCCCGCCGGTGGCCCTCGTCGAGCATCTTGAAGGTCTTGCCGACCCCCGGGGCCGCGCCGAGGTAGACGCGCAGCTGCCCTCGGCTCATCTGGCCGCCTCCCGTCCGTTCCGTCCCAGTGTCGTCGCCCGAGCAGGCGCTATCCGTGGTGATAGGGAAACGCGCGGTCCAGGTCGAGGTTGACCTGCAGGACGTTCACCGTCGGCTCGCCCAGGAAGCCCAGCGGCCGCCCGGACGTGCGCCTGGAGATGACCTGCAGCACCTCGGCGGGGCTGACGCCGCGGGCCTTGGCGACGCGGGCTGCTTGCAGCCGGGCGTACGCGGGGCTGATGTTCGGGTCGAGGCCGGAGCCGGATGCGGTGACGGCATCGGCCGGCACCGCGGGATGCGCCGGGGCGCTGCCCCTGACCGGGACGATCCGACCGGCGGTGTAGTCCTGGTCGAACCTCGCGCACTGCACCGGCACGCCGAGGTAGTCGGCAACGAAGGGTTTGGCCGGGCAGGCCTCGTTCACGCTGACGACCCGCACGACGCCGCCCTGATAGCCGGGGCCCGTGTAGAAGACCGCCAGGACGGCGCCCACGCCCCCCGGAGTGCAGAACGGGCGGGAGCCGTCGACGCCCTCGAGCTGTCCGACGGCCAGGCTGCGGCCGCAGACCAGGGACAGCAGCGACTGCTTGCCGGTGTCACCTTTCTGCTTCGGGTCGGGCAGCGTATCGACGACCGATTCCGGCCCGAGGTTCGAGGCGCCGGAGGAGGTTGGGTCGTAGCCCGTGGCACCGGTGCCGGCGGCTGACGGACGCGACTGCAGGTACTGGACGAGCGGGGTGTCCTTCGCGTCGGTGAACGCCTGCCCGATGACGCGGGAGCCGACGGGTTGCCCACCCTGGGTGATCAGCGAGCCGTCCGCGCGTGCCTTCAGCCCGGGCACCTGTGCCACCGCAGTGACCGCCAGCGGGTAGAGCACACCCAGCAGGACCGTGAACAGAATCAGCATGCGCAGGGCGGCGAGGTACTGGCGCGAGGTGGAGCTGAAGCGGGCCATGGTTACCGGATCCCTGGGATGAACTGCACGATGAGATCGATGGCCTTGATGCCGATGAAGGGGGCCACCAGGCCGCCGAGCCCGTAGATGTAGAGGTTGCGACGCAGCATCTGCGAGGCGCTGCTGGGGGTGTAGCGCACGCCGCGCAGCGCCAGCGGGATCAGCCCGATGATGATGAGGGCGTTGAAGATGACGGCCGACAGGATGGCCGACTGCGGCGAGTGCAGCCGCATGATGTTGAGCGTGTCCAGGCCGCTGTAGACACTCGCGAACATCGCCGGGATGATCGCGAAGTACTTCGCGACGTCGTTGGCGATCGAGAACGTCGTCAGGCTGCCGCGAGTGATGAGCAGCTGCTTGCCGATCTCGACGATCTCGATGAGCTTGGTCGGGTTGGAGTCGAGGTCGACCATGTTGCCGGCCTCCTTGGCGGCCGACGTCCCCGAGTTCATCGCGACGCCGACGTCGGCCTGGGCCAGCGCGGGGGCGTCGTTGGTGCCGTCGCCGGTCATCGCGACGAGCTTGCCGCCCTCCTGCTCGCGCCGGATCAGCGCCATCTTGTCCTCGGGCTTGGCCTCGGCGAGGAAGTCGTCGACCCCCGCCTCCTCGGCGATAGCCCGTGCCGTCAGCGGGTTGTCCCCGGTGATCATCACGGTGCGTATGCCCATGGCGCGCAGCTCGTCGAAGCGCTCGCGCATCCCGGCCTTGACGACGTCCTTGAGGTGCACGACGCCCAGCACCCGCGCCGTCCCACCGGTGCTCTCGGCCACCACGAGGGGGGTGCCTCCGGCCGCCGAGATGCCATCGACGATCGGTCCGGCGTCCGGCGGCGCCTCGCCGCCCTGCTCCCGCACCCAGGCGATGACCGACCCCGCCGCGCCCTTGCGCACCTGGCGCGCGGCAGAGCCGTTCGCGGACAGGTCGATCCCGCTCATCCGGGTCACGGCGCTGAAGGGCACGAAGCTGGCGTGGGTGAGCTCTCCTGTGGTTCGCTCGCGCAGCCCGTAGGCCTGCTTGGCCAGCACGACGATGCTGCGTCCCTCGGGGGTCTCGTCCGCGAGCGAGGACAGCTGCGCGGCGTCGGCCAGCTCCTGCGCGGTCGTGTCACCGACCGGGGTGAACTCGCTGGCCTGCCGGTTGCCCAGGGTGATAGTGCCCGTCTTGTCGAGCAGCAGGGTGTCGACGTCGCCGGCGGCCTCGACCGCGCGCCCGGACATGGCCAGCACGTTGCGCTGCACCAGCCGGTCCATCCCCGCGATGCCGATCGCCGACAGCAGGGCCCCGATCGTCGTCGGGATCAGGCAGACCAGCAGCGAGACCAGCACGATGCCGGTCACCCCGTTGCTCCCGATCGCTGAGGTGTCGGGGAGCCCCGGCTGCTGGGTCTTGGAGAAGATGGCGAGCGGCTGCAGCGTGGCGACCGCCAGCAGGAAGATGATCGTCAGGGACGCGAGCAGGATGTTCAGCGCGATCTCGTTGGGCGTCTTCTGCCGGCTCGCGCCCTCGACCAGCGCGATCATCCGGTCGATGAAGCTCTCCCCCGGCTTCTGGGTGATCTGAACGACGATGCGGTCCGAGAGCACCTTCGTCCCGCCGGTGACACTGGACCGGTCACCGCCGGACTCGCGGATGACGGGTGCGGACTCGCCGGTGATGGCCGACTCGTCCACGCTCGCGACGCCGTCGACCACGTCGCCGTCACCAGGGATGAGGTCGCCCGGTTCGCAGACGATGATGTCGCCCTGCGCGAGCTGCGGGGCCGGCACCGGCTCCTCCCGCAGCGTGCTCGCGGCTGCTCCCGGTGCCCAGCCGACGAGGCGGCGGGCCATCGTGTCGGTCTTGGCCCGACGCAGCGCGTCGGCCTGCGCCTTGCCCCGCCCTTCGGCCACGGCCTCGGCGAGGTTGGCGAAGATGACGGTGAGCCAGAGCCAGACGGCGATCTGGATGGCGAAGCTGGTGTGGTCGCGGACCGCAAGGACGGTCGTGAACACCGAGCCGATCTCGACGATGAACATGACCGGGTTGCGGTAGAGGGTGCGCGGGTCGAGCTTCTTGGCGGCGTCGGGCAGCGAGCGCAGCAACTGCTTGGGGTCGAGCAGGCCGCCCTGCACCCGGTGCGGGCCGCCCGAGTCGCCCCCCGCCGGCGTGGCGGGGGCTGCTGCCGCTGCCTGGGCGGCCGTTGCCGTTGCTGACGTCGGTGCAGTCATCAGTGCAGCCCTTCGGCGAGCGGTCCCAGTGCCAGGGCCGGGAAGTAGGTGAGCGCGACGACGATGACCGTCACGCCGGTGAGCAGGCCGATGAACAGCGCCCGGTGGGTCGGCAGCGTGCCCGCCGAGGCCGGTACCGGCCGCTGCCTGGCGAGGGAGCCGGCCAAGCCGAGTACGAAGATCATCGGAACCAGGCGCCCGAGCAGCATCACGATGCCGAGCGCGGTGTTGTACCAGGTGGTGTTGACCGACAGCCCGGCGAAGGCGGAGCCGTTGTTGTTCGCGGCCGAGGTGAAGGCGTACAGCACCTCCGACAGGCCGTGCGGACCGGAGTTGAGCATCGCCGCCCGCTCACCGGGCAGTGCCATCGCCAGCGCGGTGCCGGCCAGCACCAGCGTCGGGGTGGTCAGCAGGTACAGGGAGGCGAACTTGACCTCGCGGCCGGCGATCTTCTTACCGAGGTACTCGGGCGTGCGGCCGACCATGAGGCCGGCGATGAACACGCTCAGCACCGCCAGGACGAGGATTCCGTAGAGGCCGGAGCCGGTACCGCCGGGGGCGATCTCCCCGTACATCATGCTCAGCATCGCGCCGGCGCCGCCGAGGCTGGTGTAGGAGTCGTGGAAGCTGTCCACCGCCCCGGTCGAGGTGGCGGTGGTCGCCGCGGCGAACGCCCCGGACTGCGGCACCCCGAACCTGGTCTCGGTCCCCTCGCTGGCCGCCCCGACCGCGGTCGGCACGGTGCCGTGGTGCGCCGCCTGCGCGCCGGTGACGATGAAGGTGCTGGCCAGCAGGATGATGCCCATCACCGCGACGATGGCCAGGCCCTGGCGCTTGTCGCCGATCATCCGCCCGAAGGTGCGGGGCAGGGAGAAGCCGATCGCGAGGATCAGGTAGACCTGCAGCCAGTTCGTCCAGGCGGTGGGGTTCTCGAACGGGTGCGCGGAGTTGGCGTTGAAGGGGCCGCCGCCGTTGGTGCCGAACTCCTTGATCGCCTCCTGGCTCGCGAAGGGGCCACCGGGGACCGACTGCGACAGCCCGGTCGGCCCGGTCACGCTGCGGTAGTGCGCCCAGGTCTGGATGGCGCCTCCGGCGATGAACACGATCGCGACCAGGAAGCAGACCGGCAGCAGGATGCGAAAGCAGATGCGGGTGAGGTCGACCCAGAAGTTGCCCAGCCGGTCGCTCCGGTGCCGGGCGAAGCCGCGCACCAGTGCGATGGCGACCGCGATTCCGACAGCGGCGGAAGCGAAGTTCTGCACGGCGAGCCCGGCGGCCTGCACCGCGTAGCCCAGGGCGGACTCGCCTGAGTAGGACTGCCAGTTGGTGTTGGTGACGAAGCTGGCCGCGGTGTTGAACGCCTGCGCGGCAGGCATCGGCGGCACGGCGTAGGGGTGGCCGAACAGGTGCGCCTGCTGGACCCGCAGGAACGCGTAGAGCGCCAACACCGACACCGCAGAGAAGGCCAGAACGCTGCGCAGGTAGACGCCCCACGTCTGGTCGGCGTCGGGGTCGACGCCGGTCAGCCGGTAGACGAGCCGCTCCGGAGCCAGGTGCTTGTCGCTCTCGAACACCCGTGCCATGTAGTCGCCGAAGGGCCGGTACGTCGCGGCCAGGGCCAGCGCCAGCGTGGCGACGAACAGGACCCCGGCGGTGGTGGTGTTCACGCCGACCGCCCCTGGGCCGTCGCCTGCCGGGGCATCAGAACCGCTCCGGGAACAGCAGGGCGACGACGAGGAAGACGATCAGGCCGACGGCGAGGACGAGCCCCACCAGGTTCTCCGCGGTCACAGCCGCTCAACGCCCTTGGCGAGGACCCCGAGCACCGCGAAGACCACGACCGTGAGCAGCACGAACAGCACGTCAGTCATGAGGATCCCTTCGGCGAGCCGGAGAGGGCCTCCAGCCGCATTGCACCCAGTCAAACGCCGCTACCGGCCGTCACGACCGTTCCTCACGGGGTGCTCACGGGGACCTCACGCATTCCTAACGGGCGCGCGTGCTAAGCCCCGGCCGACGCGGACGCGACTGCCTCTCGACGCTACGAGTGCCATCCGATCCGTTCGGCGCGCCAGGGCACGGCCCGGACCGACAGGCCTTGATCGGACGGGTCCGCGGACATGCCGCCTGCGGTTCGGACCGGACCTGGGCGGATCGGGCCGGTCAGGGTCGCTTGCTGGCAGCCGGCACCGGCTGCTCGGCCTGCTCGGCCTGCTCGGCCTGCCCGGCTTCGCTGCTGACGCCCGCACCGCTCTCGTTGCCCACGGCGATGCCGGCGGCGGGAGTGGCGCTGCCGCTGACCCGGGCTCCCGCCGGCTGACCGTGGCGCATGGACGCGAGCGGGCGCCGGCGCTGAGCCTGGTCGCGAAGCCGCTGGGCGCGCCGCTTGCCCGACTGCAGCTGGTAAGGCACGGAGGTCACCATGACGTTGGGCTGATACAGGAGCCGCCCCTTGAGCCGTAGCGCGCTCTGCTTGTGCAGGAGCTGCTCCCACCAGCGACCGACCACGTACTCGGGGATGTAGACCTCGACGACGTCGCGGGGGCTGCGCTGGCGAAGCTCGCGCACGTAGCGCATGACCGGGCGGGTCACCTCCCGGTAGGGCGAGGTGACCGTGACGAGGTCGACCGGCAGGTTGAGCTCGGCCCACTCCCGCTGCAGCGCCTGGGCCTCGTCGGCGTCGACCTGCACGGTGAGAGCGACCAGCGAGTGCGGTCGGGTGGCCCGGGCGAACGCCAGCGCCCGCAGTGTGGGCCCGTGGATCTTCGACACCAGCACGACGGCCCGCACCCTCGCCGGGAGCGCCAGGTTCAGCTGCTCCTCGGTGGGGGCGAGCTCGGCGCTGACCTGGTCGTAGTGGCGATGGATACTGCGCATCAGCATGAACAGCACGGCCATCGCGGCGATGGCGATGTAGGCCCCGTGGGTGAACTTGGCGTACAGCACCACGAGCAGCACCAGCCCGGTGAACGCCGCCCCGATCGCGTTGATCGACTGGCTGCGGCGCAGCCGCGCCCGGCCCGCCGGTGTCGTCGGGTCCAGGCCGGCGGGTGGGACGGCGGTGCCGGCCTTCACCCGGTTCCAGTGCCGGATCATGCCGGTCTGCGACAGGGTAAAGGAGACGAAGACGCCGACGATGTAGAGCTGCAGCAAGGTGGCGACGTTGGCGGAGAAACCGATGAGCAGCGCGATCGCGGCGCCCGACAGGATGAGGATCCCGTTGGAGAACACCAGCCGGTCGCCGCGGTTGTGCAGCTGGCGGGGCAGGAACCTGTCGCGAGCGAGGATGGAGGCGAGCTGCGGGAAGCCGTTGAAGGCGGTGTTGGCGGCCAGGATCAGGATCCCCGCGGTGAAGAACGTGATGTAGCTGTAGGCCGGCGAACCCGGCCCGAACGTCGCCCGGGCGATCTGCGACAGCGCGGATGGCTCGGAGCTCAGGCCGAACACGGCAGGAGCCTCGCCGATGCGGACGTGTGCTCGCAGCGCCAGCACCGTGATGCCGACAAACATCGTCACCGAGAAGAACGCCATGATGGCCAAGGTGTTCGCCGCGTTGGCAGCTTTGGGCTTGCGGAATGCCGGGACGCCGTTGCTGATCGCCTCCACGCCGGTCAGGGCCGTGCAGCCGTTGGCGAACGCGCGCAGCACCAGCAGCAGAGTGAGCAGGCCGCCGGTCTTCTCCAGCTGGCCGGGCACGACGTGGTAATCGGCCGACACCGCCCGGAACGGCTCGCCCACCACGTAGATCTTGTAGAACGCCCAGCCGAACATCACATAGATGCCCAGGACGAAGCCGTACGTCGGGATGGCGAACGCCTTGCCCGATTCCTTCACCCCCCGAAGGTTGACCAACGTCAGCAGCAGCGTGAACCCCACCGCCAGCAGCGTCTGGTGCTGCAGCAGCCCGGAGAACTGGCTCGTCAAGGCGGTGACCCCCGCGGCGACCGACACCGCCACGGTCATCACGTAGTCGACGAGCAGGGCGGCCGCGGCCACCAGCGAGGGGGTCAGGCCGAGGTTGTCCCGGCTGACCGTGTAGGCGCCGCCGCCGTTCGGGTACGCGTAGATCGTCTGCCGGTAGGAGGCGACCACCACGATGAGCAGCAGGGCCACCGTCGCCGCCAGCCAGGGTGCGACGCCGTAGAAGCTCAGCCCGCCGTAGGCGAGGATCGCGAGAATCGCCTCGGTGGCGTAGGCGACGGACGACAGCGGGTCGGAGCAGAACACCGGCAGCGCCAGCGTCTTGGGCAGCTCGGTCTCCCCGAGCTGGCCACTGGCTAGCGGCCGGCCGACGAAGCCGCGCTTGAGCGCATCCAGCCGTGTCATGGGCGCATCACGCATGTCATCGGCGTGTCCACACCCTGCCTTGCTGGTCACGACGCTGTTGAGCCACGACCGGAAACGCTAGACGCGGGTCGGCCACCCCACCGTCAAGTCGGCATCAGGATTGCGACCTTGAGCGTCAAGAACTCGTCAAGATCACTCCAGGTGCGATCCGCGTGGGGTCTGCTCCACACATGGCTGACCTTCCGCCCCGCCGACTGCCCGCACCACTGGTGCTGCCGGCCGGCGCGGTCACCCTGCTCGTTGTCGGCGCCGGCATGGTCGTCACCGACGCAGCCGCGGGCGCCATCGGCCTCCTCGTCGTCGTTGCGATGGTGGTCGCCGCGACGGCCGTGGTGGCCGAGCCCGCCGCCACCGTGCTCATCGCACTCGACGGCTGGCTGACCGCGATCGCCTTCACCCGTGCCCCCTTCGCGCAGCTGCGCGGGGGGCCGATCGTGTGGCATGCCGGGCTCGCCATCGGGATCGTCGCGACGGCGGGGGCGCTGGCCGGTGCCCTGTGGCGCGAGCGGCAGCGCCGGCAACTGTTGGCCGCCATGGCAGCCGCTGCGACAGCGGAACATCCGGCCGCGGTCGATCTCGCCGCGCTGGCCGCCGCCGACCGGCGCGGCCTTGCCGAGCTCGCCACAGCGGTCGAGCCCCGGCGGCGCAACCTTGGCGCCGTCACCGCCCTGGTCGGGGTCCCGCTCACCACCCTGCTCCTGGTCGCGGCACGCAGCCACCTGTCCCTGGCCGACGACCTGCTGGTGTACCTGCTGCTCGTCGTGGCGATCACCGTCGTCGGCGGCTTCTGGCCGGCTGTCACCTCCGCGGTGGCGGCCAGCCTGCTGCTCAACTGGTTCTTCACCGAGCCGGTGCACACCCTCACCATCGACGCTCCGCAGAACCTGCTCGCGCTGCTGCTGTTCGTCAGCGTCGCGATCACGGTCAGCAGCGTCGTGCACCTGGCTGCCCGCCGCGCCGCCGACGCTGCCCGCAGCTCAGCGGAGGCCGCCGCCCTGCTCGATCTCGCTCAGACCGTGCTCGGCGGTGCGGACAGTCCCCGCGCCATCCTGGACCAGCTCACCGCCCGCAGCGGGGGCGCTGCCGACCTGCTCGAGCGGGTCGGGGAGGACTGGGTGCTCGTAGCAGCGAGCCGAGCCACCCTGGGCCGCCCGGCGACCGCATCCGGCAGCCGCCCTCCCTCGCCCCGGCTCATCATCCCGGTCGCCCCCGCACTGCGGCTGCACGTGAGCGACGAGGTCCTGACCATCAGCCGGCGGATGCTCGACGGCTTCGCCGCCCAGGTCGTCGCCGCCCTCGAACGCGAGCGGCTCCGCACCCAAGCCGCGCAGGCCGAGGTGCTCGGCGAGGCCAACCGGGTGCGGACCGCGCTGCTGACGGCCGTCAGCCACGACCTGCGCACCCCCCTGGCGTCGGTCAAGGCGGCCGCCTCCAGCCTCCGGCAGGCCGATGTGCGCTGGTCCCCCGCCGATGAGCAGGACCTACTCGCCACGGTTGAGGAGGGCGCGGACCGGCTGAACGCCCTGATCGGCAACCTGCTCGACATGAGCCGGGTGCACGCCGGTGCGCTCCGGCCGTTCCTGCGCCCCACATCGCTCGACGAGGTCGTCCCGCTCGCGCTGGAGGGGCTCGACGGGCTGGAGGGGGGCGGCCGGGTCGAGCTCGACCTGCCCGACGCGCTCCCCCTCGTCGTCACCGACCCCGGCCTGCTCGAGCGGGTCGTCGCCAACCTGGCGGCCAATGCGCTGCGCTTCTCCCCCGCCGGTGCGGCCGTCGAGATCAGCGCCCGCGACGAGGACGGCGAGGTGGTCCTGCGCGTCGCCGACCACGGACCGGGCGTGCCCGAGGCCGAGCGGGAGCGCATCTTCGAGCCGTTCCAACGTCTGGGCGACCAGTCCGTCGGCGGGGTAGGGCTGGGGCTCGCCGTAGCACGGGGTTTCGTCGACGCGATGGGCTGCCGGCTGTCGGCGGACAGCACGCCCGGCGGCGGCCTCACCATGCAGGTCACGCTGCGCGCGGCAAGCACGAGTGTCGCCGCCCCGTAGAGGAGGATGGCGAGCGTTCACCCGACCGAGGCGTTGGTCATCCGCGCCACCGGACACGTCAACAGGCAGCGGGTGCTGAGGGGGTTGTCGTGCGGACGTTGACCGTCAGGCCCGGCGTCAAGGACTCGCTGGCGCTGGTCGACCTGCCCGAGCCCACGCCCGAGCAGGGGCCCGTGCTCGTCGAGGGACTGTCGGTGGGGCTGTGCGGAACCGACGTCGAGATCGTCTCGGGCGCCTACGGGCAGGCCCCGCCCGG
>JAABUP010003378.1_pt1 | contig 28238 bp, 46 predicted proteins | sample 5559201 | NCBI WGS metagenome assembly JAABUP01 (sample SAMN10711887, study PRJNA513373) | rock metagenome | isolation source: Antarctica rocks | place: Antarctica | reverse complement strand
TCGCCCCGTGCCCCTTTCCCTACCCCAACTCTTGGCTGCCGCGGAATTGAGCCAACATGTGCTCTGGTGGCTCCCTGTAGCAACAGTAGCAAGCCATATTCACTCCATTGCAATCCAAATGCTACAGCATGACTTTCCATCCAAAACTGCCTTGCTAAGCATGCTGCTGTGATGTGTAGGCGGTTGAAGACACGTCAGCCCAGCTGCAGCAGCAGCTTGCCCAGAAGGGCACTGACCTGTCTTCTGCTGAGGGAAAGATCACACAACTCCAGCAGGAGCTGTCTCAAGCCCAGCAGGCCAAGCATGAGGCAACCGAGGTAAAACTTTTTTTATGTCTTCACCATGACAACACCTTGCATATGGCAACTGGACTGTGTTACTGCAATTGCTTAACTTCCATCAAGAAGTATGCTGTGCCGATACATGTTCATTTCATTTCAGCATTGAGTGAAGAAAATTTCTGCATGATGCTGCAAGCTGATTCTTACGCTGGGGTTTTGTTGTCATTTGCAGGAGGCTCAGAAGCATTCAGATCAGCTGCAGAAGCAGCTTGACCGGAAGGTCACTGAAGTGGATTCTCCTCAGCACAAGCTGACAAGCCTTGATGCAGAGCTTGGCAAAACTGCAAAGGCAAAAGAGGTGAATGCCCAGGTCTCTTGCAAAAGAACCATGTGTGACCGCTTTGATCAGGTAGTCATACTGCGTCCCTTTCATACCTGTGGGTTCAGAAATCTGCAGTGCTATGGCTACGTCTGATGGCTGTTTCAGCTTTCTGTGCTCTGTGGAGGGTTCATTGCTCCTTTGCCCAGTGAGTGTTTGATGATCCACCCTCTTCTTGGTGTTTCAAGATGGACTGGAACAAATGGCAAGCCTGAACTCACAGTTGAGAGCTGCATTGGCTGACAGAGACGATGCAGTCCAGTTCTGTGTTTGTCACTGAAATGTCCTGTTGCCATGTTTTCCTGCACAACAGCAATGTACATACTGGTAACACACCTTGCTCCAGAAGACACACATATGTGGCATTTCTGTTGATGACTTCACAAAGTGATCATGGCCCTACCATCATCTGCTTCATGCTGACCTGTGCTGTGACAACCTGCAGGAGTTGACTGACTTGAGGAACAGAGTGGAGGGCAGGGCAACCAAATCTCAGGGCAGGGACCAGGGCTTTGCAGCACGCCTGGGAGCTTCTGGCACCTCACTTCAGTCAGACAGAGGCAGTGGGCCCTCCAGCCCTGCCACCCCCCCTGATGAGAGGCCCAAGGCTCGCTCTGATGTCTTCAGTCGGCTGGGCCCCATGCCTGCTCCCACAGGCCAGGCTTCTTCATATCAGGTGGGTTGTCCGCCACTACTGGGTCAGCAGCTACTGGGTCAGCAACTACTTTGTTGAGCAAAACTCTATCGTAGACACAGAACTGGCTTACAGCCCATGGTGCAAGCTTCTGGCTTCGCAACATACATACGTTGCTGCATGCTTTGAGGAACTCAAAGTATGGTTTGATGGTGAAGGGCACTTCATGGTCAGATGATGATGATGCTGGTGAGGCCTCTGCTGCTCCACCAGGCTTTGGGCCCATCCCCTCTGCCAAGTCAGGTGATGGGGCAACCACCACAGAGACCCCACCACGCTTTCACTCCATCCCTTCCAGGTCAGATGATGGTGCTGACCTGATGGAGCCTCCACCGGGCTTTGGGCCCATCCCTACTGCCATCACTGAAGGCTTGGAATATGCCCGTCAGCTGAGGAGCTTCAAAGCGGTCTACTGTGGCCCCAAGTGCAGGTCAGCGCACCATCATGCTGATGTGGATGCATGCTTCTGCTTCTACATGTCAATCAAAGAGCAGAGTATGTCTTTTGGTACAACTTGCTCGCTGCTGGTGTTTTGTCCGGACCTCATGTTGTACTACGCAGCTGTTGCAGCCTTTCACTGCACCAATTCTGTGCTTCCTTGTAATGATGTTGGACGTATCATAGCATTTTCGACTGTGGTATGTGCGTTTGGTGATTCCTCACATCAGTCACATGTGCTGCATCAGTTGCATATGTGTTAGTGTGCATGCGGGCACCCTGACTGACTCTGTGTGTATGGCTTGCAGCCTTCCCACAGTGGAGTTCATGATACCCAGAATTGCCTGCATTGGGGGAGAACTGGAGGACCTTCATATGTTTGGCCTAGTGTACCAGGCTGTGCATCTGGACTCTGTCCTGGTCTGTGAAGGAGAATGGGAGTTGGCTGACACACACAAGGCCGTGCGCATGGACAGCAGTCTGGAGAAGTCCATGTAAGCCCTCACTTACTTTCCTTGCACACACCTGATAACCAGGCCATCATGTGTGAGTAAAGTAAACTGATGCAAAAGCTTGTCCATTTGGTGATGCATTTGTGCGTACATCAAATGTTGCTGTCATGGATATAAACGGCTCATTCAGCACATACTGCTAATAGTGCCACCCTTTCTGCTTTGTCAAGACTCTGGCTCACCTGGCTGCTTTGTGAGGCTGCTGTGCTGTTGTACAAGCTGTAGTGTTGAGCATCAACAACATGACGCAAGATTGCTGCTGGCTGTGCTGCACACGTGGTCACAACATTCTTGCCCTTACAGTTTTGTTTTGTGCCCTCCCAAAGCTGGACAAAAGCCCTTCTGTCTTGACTTTGTCTGGCTGCAGACTCTGAGGGCATGGCAAGCTGCTGCATGTGCACTCAGCACCTTGAGCCCTCTGCTGGAGTGCAGCCTCTCACTTGCAGTGCATGCCTTACAGGGTATATGCTGGTATTGAAGCTCCAGAAATGGCAGAGCAGCTGCACAAGGCGGGCTACTACCATCCTGACCGTAAGCATGACATCTGGGCCTTTGACCTGCTGCTCTTCTTTATCTTCAAGGGCAAGGGCCAACTTCCCCGTGAGCATCAGAAGGCCATACAGGAGGGGACCACATTGTTGTTTGCTATCAAGCTGTGCAAACAAAAGAAACACACAGAGTGGCTAAGCCAGGTAATATAGCCTCCGAGATGCGTTTCAATGCATTGCGCAGCTCAACACAACCATGCCTGTATCTGATGCAATACCCTTATGGTCAGGCATTTCACCAAGCTCTGCAAACCAGTGTATCCATGGAAAGTGCGTCTGATCCAATATATCAAGAAAGCCAGGTAATTTCAGCGGCGGCATCCAGCAGCATGAATGACTGTGTGACTTGCTAGGCAGACACAACTTAGGTTGAGAGTGGCGTTGAGGCAGTGAGGGGATGCTGACCTGCTTTGCTATGCTTGTGCAGATAGTGGGCACTCTGAAGCAGGGCCGGGTGGACTTGCACTTGGTCAACATTGTGATGGGCTGCCTGAAGCAGGACCCAGAGGAAAGACTGACAGCAACAGAGGTGCTTGCAGCCCTGGGTGACTTCCAGGAGGAGAAGGGGTGGTGTCCCAGCAGCACAGATGGCGACTGATTCAAGACAATACGGAAAATATTCACAGGCAATGGGTGTTGCATGTTTGCCTTCTTTGCAACACTTACATGATCACTGACTAAGTTTTTTGTTTGCGGTGCTTCTTTTGAGAACATGTCAAGTCTTTGTTGTCAGTTGCAGATGGGTCCTGCAAAGTGTGTACAACACCGAGCTTTGCTGAAGAGTGCAGTTTCGGGCACTGATCATCGGATTCATACCACTAAGGAAACTGTGTACAATACAAGTATTGTATTGCCTTTGCTCAAGGGTTGAGGAAACTTCATGTTTAACCATTTTGAGAAGTTGTTACTGGACTGACACATGTATGGCTCCCTTGGACTGTGTTACCCACTTCAATAGTTGTGGCTGCAAGACGTAACAGCAATCCTTTTGTGGTCACTGACTAGCTGGCAGCTACAGCTTTGCAAAATGGGATTTGTAAACAGTTTCACATTTGATTACGATCTTTGAGTCCCTTCTCACAGTGACTTCGAGTGTCACTTTCTCGATGCCAGACGCACGATCGGCTTGAGATTCAGTGTGGATTGATCAGCACATCATCACTACGATTGCATTGCTTCAGGTCTCAGACTGGCGAAGGAAAGGAGGAGTCAATAGAATCATGTCTATCTTGCACGCAGACATTTGTCTTCCATATATGTGATGTTCAACATCACATTGTCAACATTGTCACTTCATGCCATGGCTTGGCAAACATCCACTTGTAGGAACTGCACACATGTTTTTATCAATCTGTCCTTGTGTTGAATCATGCATACATGAAGTTGAACTGCGTCTCAATACAACAGGAGGGCCAGTAGCATAGAAGCTGATGCCAAACAAAACAAGGCTCGACTAGGTCGGCACACTTGGCACTGTTTAGAAGAACCTTTCTCATAAACCTAAACCTTTCTCAATACACATCAAAATGGATCCTGCAGTGCATATCAAGCGAGGATATCAACAAAACAACGATTGATAGCTTGCAGCGCAATCAAGGAAATTGCATAAAAGGTGCACAATTTGCAGCTGAAAGCACTATGATGTACAACAGTGCTGGACTACCAAAGCTGTGTTGCCAGTTTCAGGCACAACTGTGACACCTGTTGCCACAGCCTTGACCAATGATGATACGGAAGCAAATTGACTCATGCTTTGGCAGACTTGGGTAATCGCTCAATCTTTCCGATTGCGATTGTCCTGCCTTCATCTCGCAAGGTGAAGCGGCCCAGCTGGGGCACATTCTCAAACTTCTCTACACATATCAACTTTTCAACCTGGATCCTGGCCATAGCAAGGGTGTTGCCTTTGACAAACTTGACCTGCAAAACAAAGCATTGCTTCTTTTCATGCGCACTCCAAACCAACAGCCACTCATCATCACCCAGCAGCTGTGATTGCATCATGACAACACAGCTGGCATGTCCTTCTAGACAGTGCCAGCAAATGTGCAAGCAAGAAACACATTGTCAGGCAACTTTGCAAAGGCAAGCACCACACATGGGTCTCTTGAACTACAATGTGTATACAAACTCTCATGCTGCGCGCAACATGCATGTGGGTGTCATCAGGCAGCCCTCACCTTCTTCTTTTGCTTGGTTTTGGGGTCTATCTGGGCCAGGAGGGCCGTGATCTCACACTCCTCCACAGCAGCATGGATGTGCAGGATGGCCTTGTAGCCAGCACTGAACAGGGACTTGTGTTCCAACAGGTCCAGCAGGTGCAGCTGGGCATCAAAGTAGGTCACGGCCGGCACTGGCAAATGCCGACTGCACAGAACAAAGCCGGGGGATACTTCGTCTTCATCGACACCTCCCAGGCGCAGCCGCAAGTTTTCACCTCCTTTGGCTGCTTGGACCTCATTGTCATCTCTGTAGATGGTGGTCACTGTCACAGGCACCCTGCAAATCAAACATGCATGAACGAACTGTGACTTTCCGTGAACAAAACAGTCTAGATCAGTCTGGACAGGATAGGCGCTCTGAAAGGGGATGCACCATACTGTGATTTCCCATGTGCCTTTGCTTGCTGTAGGAGTAAGAAACAAACTGGTGGCATGCTAGTGACCGGCAATCAGCCTTGTGCTTGATCATGTGATCACTTGCGATGGTGTTGTACGACATTCTGTTGAATGCAGAATGCATGACATGCAAGCCCTTCACACCTCCCAGGCTTATTTGCCCAGAGCACACACATGGTATTGCCTCATGACAGTCATCTGCATAATGTACCATGCATGTGCTGAAGGGCCAGCTCACACAGAAGCACAACTGTGCATGCAAACTCTCACAGCACCACTGCATAGCACTAAGGTTGGTGGGGATAGGGCAAAGTGGGGATAGGGCAAAGTCAATTCTACACAAGCAACTTTGGTGTGGGGAAAGCTGATTCTGCATAAGCAACTTGAATGTACGCCTTGTAGCACATTTCCACAGGTGTGTCCAGCTATGCAGAAGGCAAGGCTGCATGCTGGACTAGGAGCAAATGTGTACAACACTCACTTGTTGGGCATGAGGAAAAGCTTGTCTCCCTTCCTGACAATGCCAGCTTCACTCTTGCCCATAGCAATGGCCCCCATGTCCTTGTACTTGTCAATGATGGACATCCTGAAGGGGGAGAGGGGGTCCCGGGGGAGGGGGTCTGTGGCGTCTAGTATCTCGAACAGGGTGCCCCCTCGGTACCAGGGGCACTTCTTGGGGTCGACTGCCTTCATGATGTTGTCTCCTAGCAGACCAGAGATTGGCAGGAACACCAGGTCCTTCTTGGGGTTGTAGCCACAACTCCGCAGGAAAGGCGTCAGCTTCTCCTTGATGTCTGTATACCTGCACTTGCATGCCAAACTTGCTGATCAGCAATGACTGCGCTGCATGCTTGAGAGGCTTGCTTTGTTGACCGAGGCCTGCATGCTAGCTTGACTCTGTCCCAAAAGTAGACAAGCCTGACGCTGGTCCCCCAAATTATCTGAGTTTGTGTCAGCAGTATGAAAACACGTTTCTCTCAAGCAATCCCCACAAGCTAAGCTTACCACCACTGGCTGCATGCTGGGAAACTGATATATCTGCTCAGACAAATGTAGCGTAGAAGCGACATGACTTGCCCACTGCACTTGACGTGCATTGGAACAAGAGCTTTGCCCCTCAGCACTGCGTCTTGAAGCCTCATCAGCAACAGTTGAAATATGTGCTATGCTGCAATGACATTGACTGCACAGCAATGCTGTCCTACTGCAATGCATGGGGAGACCTTGCTCTTCAGGATACAAAAACATCGACTTTTCTGTTGAAACGCCCCGCAGTGTACATCTAAACTGAACGACGCGCGGGGACACCTAAAACGCAAGTCTACACGGTAGAGACGTATTACGCCTGATGCAATTTGTAGAATAAGAGAGTGCACAGGCAACTGACCTCTCCTCAGACCACAAGCCATCAGGACCAGTTGTGGACTCGTCATCCATTTTGTTGATGGCCACTATGAGCTTGGCCACACCCAGGGTCTTGGCAAGCTGAGCATGTTCACGCGTCTGACCCCCTCGCTCAAATCCTGTCTCAAACTCACCCTGTGGACAGCAAATTAGAAGGGCGTCTTGAGTGAAATGAACATCTGACTGTGTAGGCATTGAGGCATTGAGTGATTGAGTGCTGTGGCGGGCTGGAATGCTGCGTTCACTGGTGCAAGATTCATGACACGTGTCCCGTCTGTGACACCAATGGCAAACAGGCGCGGACTGATGCCATCAGTTCTACATAGCCCTCTGAAATATTTGTGAGCCCATGACAAACCTTGTTAAAATTTGAGACAAATCTGTCAGGTTCACGCTGATATATGTCTGTGGCAAAATGGTGTGCACACAAGCTGCAGAGGCGTGCTTTGTTTCAGCGCTTGATGCTGCGATGTCGTCCTTGAACTTGCATGTGACAGAACACTCTTGTCCACTCTATGCAAAGCAGGTGATAGCCCCACTCAGGCCCATCAAGACTTTGCACCTCAGCGACATTTGCTTCAATATGAGTCATGGGGAGGTACCTTGCGAGCAGCAATGACAAGGACGCCGACATCTGCTTGCGCAGCTCCACCGATCATGTTGGGAACATAGTTCTTGTGGCCGGGGGCGTCCAGAACCGTATACCTCTTCTTCTTAGTCTCGAAATGCGCTCTGCCCACCTCAACAGTCTTTCCCTTGGCTCGCTCCTCCTCGTTGGTGTCCATGATGTAAGCCATGTACCAACTCTCCCTGTTCTTTTCCTTAGCTTCCCTGCAGTCACAGGCTGAGTGCGTGGGTATACACCCTTTTGGGCTGTTGACCATAAGTTTGCTTGCTGGGGATTCAGCAATGGATGAGCTGTCATAATTTGATGCCATATGATGCCAGGTGGATTGAGGGAGCTTGCTGTGTATGCATGTGTGAAGCCTCCATTCTTGCATGCTATGCTGGAAGTAGGGCATGTCATTACAAAAACTGCACTGCCTATACTTCCCCTTCTCAGCATGCTGCAGTAATTGACAGCCGAGTTTTGAGATGCGCTCCTTGCAGACCTGAGGCTGTGCAGCTAATTGCTGCAATGTGTGAATAGCAACTTGGCAATGCAGATGATGAGCACAGCAATTCTGCAGTCAAACATCTCAATGCAAACACTGCTCAAGGACTGTACACATTTGCCTGATGAGACAAGCCTGAAGGCAAACTGGTTGATGTAGATTGTTTCAGGCCAGGCATGCAAAGCAGTCACAACAGTAAAGAACTCACTTCTCATACTTCTGTATCGTTCGCTCGTCTACACCACCCTGCATCATGACCCAAAAAGGACATCAGCGTGTACGCAACTGAACACCCTAATGCATGCAAAGCATCAATGTGTCTCCATTACCTGATCAAAGCTACATGACCTATGCAATGAAACCAATGTGATAGACACATGCACGCAGACTGTGCTGAAAAGGTGGCTGGAAAGTGCTTACCGTTAGGTACAAGATCTGCCCTCCAATAGTGGATTTGCCAGCATCAACGTGACCTATGAAAACAATGTTCATGTGCTCCCTGCAGCAGTGTCAACCTCCGTCAGCAAATTTCAATTTCATGCCTATGATGGGTTTGCCACAGCTGGCATACAGTATACCTAGCACATTGCATCACACTGGCCATTAGCATGTGCTTAGCATGTGCCATTGATGAATGATTGGTGAGAAATGAGCAGCTGCAGGTGCAAGCGTTGACATCCTGACACACCTGTCATCCTCTTTCGCAAGGTCTGCATAGATCTTTGACAACTCTGCCTCCCGCTTTGCCCTATCCTCTGCTGTTTCTGTTTCCTCCTCCTGCTCCATGTCATCATGCTTGTGTGCAGGAGCAGCAGCTGCTGATGTGGACGTGTCAGGCGCTGGGTTGTTTGGAGGCGGGCTGGGTTTGGAGACTTTCAAGTCTGCCACATCTGCTGTGACTGACTCAACACTTGACTCTGCATGTTGCATCAGAGCGACTGAGGTGCTGCAATTTATCTGATAGCAGACAGAGATAGAAGTTGCCCTCTAGTGTATGAAGTACAATCACACCTGCTGTTCCTGAAGGTGCATCAGCTTCCTGCATGTGTTCGTCAGCATGCTGAGCTGGAGTGCTTGCAGAAGTCACAGGGGTATCCCTTTCGCTGGGAGGATCCACCTGCATCGGCTGTGCATCCTGTTTGTGATCAGCAAAGCCGTTTGTGTCTGCATGGTGGGGCTGCTGTTGTTCGTGAGACTGAGCGCCAGAAGGCGCTGAACTTTCATGGATAGGTTGTGCGGGGGCTGTGGTTGCCTGTGGCTTGGGAGCAAAGGACGGTGTGAATGTGCTGGCTGACGGGTTAAAGTTGAAGCTTGACGCGTTGGGATTGAGGCCTCCTGCAGGAGCTTTGCGCTCAGCTGAGGCTTGTGCATGCGGCTGTTCGTCAATATCTTCCCAGGAGTCAGCCATGGCGTTGAGGCTAAACCTCCTTGGCTGCACCAATCAAGCGGATTGCAGCTTCCTCGGCAGGTGAGTTCTGAGTCGCGGTCTTCTATATGCTCCTGCTTCCAACCGAGTCTGTGCGGCCCTGTGTAAAGGTTTCGCATGGACAGACAAAGCCCTAACTCCGGAAGCTTCGCACGGACAGACTATGCGGCACCAGAGCTAGCACCAAAGTCAACGGTAAACTTGATCAGTCGGATCGGGCTGTGCGGCAATGGCAAACATGGCTAACGCATTGCTGGGTGCTTTCCCAGCTGGTGGTGCACATCGGGTGGTATCACAGAGACAAAATTTACCGTCTCACCGCAGATCCCACGGCGTTAACACTGTCTGCAGTTCTGTCCGCGGTAGCGCAGACGATGTTTTTCTGCTTGACTACGGTGCCGGCAACGTACGCAGCGTGAGGAATGCGGTCAAAAGACTTGGATATAACCTGAGAGACGTGAGCCATCGCTTCCTCAAGTCTCGTACCTGCTCGTTAAGTCTCGTACACCACACAGCGTCAACATTTTCTCAGGTGCAACACGTTGATGATATTTCCAAAGCATCCCGCCTCATCTTCCCCGGCGTTGGAGCGTACGGTCAAGCTATGGAGCGACTGAAGCACCTGGGATACGTAGAGGCCCTGCGGGACTACATACAGGTAGCTGCAAGCTGCATCAAGGCAGTGTGACTTAATGCATGCACTGTGCACCACCCACTTACTGTCTGCAGCTGGCAGCATGGCGCAGCATCAGTTGAGTCAGACATCTAAAGCCACCATGCTGCTTCAGGCGTGCATTTTGTCCATGCTCTTTGTGAATGCAGTCTGGAAAGCCATTCCTGGGTATCTGCCTTGGGCTTCAGCTCATGTTTGAAGGCAGCACAGAGAGCGGTGGGGTGGAAGGTCTTGGCATTGTACCTGGCGCTGTCAGCGAGTTTGATCGCCTAAAGGGGTTGCCAGTTCCGCACATTGGCTGGAATAGCTTGCAAGAAAGGTAGACCCGGCTGTTCAATGCTATCATGGTTTTGCTGTCGTTACATTGTGATGGTGCTCGTTGTGTGAACAGCAATCTGCAGCAGACAGGCTGTTGACATGTGCTGCGCCGTTGACAAAAGCTGGAGTGCGCGTCGTATGATGCAGATGCCTAACTTATGATCTGCATGCCTGTGGACCTACTGTGCCTGCTTACTTGCACAGCATCTGCTGAGAACTCACATCAGCTATACAGATCTGCAATGGTGGTGCAGGCAACAGTCTAGGCTGCTAGCAGATAACAAAGGTCAGCGATTCTATTTTGTACACTCCTACAGAGCGACACCCTCTGAGCACAACAAAGATTGGGTGCTTGCATCCTCTCATTATGGAGAGGACTTTGTAGCAGCACTGCAGAAGGGCGACACCTATGCGACCCAATTTCACCCTGAAAAGAGTGGAGCAGCAGGGCTGACACTGCTGAAGAACTTCTTTGAGTCATACACAAAAGAAGAAGCAGACCCTGCCCCTGTTGTGCGTCAGCTTGAACAGCAACATGTCAATGGTAACCTCATGCTGTCTTCGTGCGCCGCATTTCCTTTATCATAGCAATCAGTACTGCAGCTTGCACTGCTGCTTGATGAGACCGTGCATGCCTTTCTCTCAGAGCCATGACACACTGAGGCAGAGGCATTATGCATACCAGCTCATGTGATGAGACAGGGTAATCTTTCACTCCCGTTTTGCCGACTGCAGCACATGAGCTGGATTGTGCAAATCAGCTCGCTAACCTGGTCAAGTGCATGCAACATGAGAGTCACGATACCTTGCAGTGATTTGAGCTGCATGCTGCTGCATCTGCAGGCACAAGTCAAGGTCTTGCAAAACGTGTCATAGCGTGTCTTGATGTGAGAGCCAATGATGCTGGGGATCTTGTGGTCACCAAAGGGGACCAGTATGATGTGAGAGACAAGGGCACAGCTGGTAATGATGTGCGCAACCTGGGCCTGCCTGTCCAGCTGGCTGGGCGCTACTTTGTGGAAGGGGCAGACGAAGTCACCTTCCTGAACATCACTGGCTTCAGAGACTTCCCCTTAGGGGACCTGCCTATGCTTGAGGTGGGGTCATTTCATTCATTTCATTTAATACCTTGCAGTGTGGGGTGTGGAGCCAGTTGTGACCCATCAGAGATCCTGGCTTGAAAGCACAGGTGTATGTGATGTGCCACAAATCCTAGCTGGTGGAGATTCAGTGTCCACAAAGTAGCTTGCGATCATAGGGCTGCAAGCTTGCTGTCAGTGCCTGGGAGGTGCCTCGTGGTTGCATCTGTAAGCATCACCCAGTCAGCATCATCATGTTTCACTGCTGCTTGACTGCAAATGGCAATGTCATGATGTTTCACCATTGCTTGACTGCAAGCCTGCAAATGGCAATGTCATGAAGTTTCAATGCTGCTTGATTGCAAGCCTGCAATGCATTGAGTGCAATGCGTTCAGTTGTGGTTGTATTATGTAAGCACCACGCAGTCAAATCAGTTGCGAGACAGCCTGGGACAGTAACCAGCATGTTTACCTGCTGCATTGCATCACCTCCATGACAGGTCTCATATTGTCAGAGCCCTTTGTGCATGTCATGAAACAAGCCAGTAACAATAACCTTAGCTTCAAGTGACATGTTGATGTCGGGCATGGCTTATCCAAGCTCTACTTGGGTGCAGGTTGTGAGACAAGCTAGTGAGGGGGTGTTTGTGCCGTTGACAGTTGGCGGTGGCATCAGGGAGTTCACAGATGCAGATGGCAAGCATTGGTCTGCTCTGGAGGTAGCTTCAGAGTACTTCAGGTCTGGGGCTGACAAGGTGTCTATAGGCGGGGATGCAGTGTTTGCTGCTGAGGAGTACAGACGCACTGGCCAGAAGACAGGCACCAGCAGCATAGAGCAGATCTCCTGGGTAAGCCCAAATCAGCCTTCTCTTCTCCTGTTGTGAGCCTGCTCAAACCTGGCTTATGCTGTCGAATCTTGTTCTGCAGTGTTGACCACATCTTTTTGCAGACAGCTCAATGCAGCTTGATTTACCTTATGTAAATGCCATTTCAGATTCAGCATGTGTGAAGGGCAAAGCTTATGCTGACAAGTCATGCTGTATCTGCAGCATTACGGAGCTCAGGCAGTCGTGGTCTCAATTGACCCAAAACGGGTGTATGTAGCAGACCCAGCACAGTGCTCTTACAACACAGTGAAAGCAAAACAGCCAGGCCCAAATGGTGAAGAGTATTGCTGGTATCAGTGCACAGTCAAGGGAGGGCGCGAAGGTCGAGACATTGATGCAGTCCAGTTAGCACAAGCAGTCGAAGCACTTGGAGCTGGAGAGATTCTGTTGAATTCCATTGATGCTGATGGCGCATGCAGCGGCTTTGATTTGGAACTAATACGAGCTGTGTCAGAAGCTGTTACTATACCTGTCATTGCCAGTAGTGGTGCTGGATCCCCTGAACACTTCAGTCAAGTGTTCAATAACACCAAGGCGTCAGCTGCTTTGGCAGCTGGCATATTTCACAGACAGGAGGTTGCCATCAGTGATGTGAAGAGTCACATGGCAGCTGATGGCCTGCCCACAAGAACTTGACACTGACTCAGTTGGTGGCAAATGTGCAAATGTGCTTCAGGCTATTGGTTTCTGCTGTGTTTCTTGGGTTTGTTGTTGCAGTTTGAGCAACACAGAGCCCCCAAGGATTGAACGCACATGTGTTGACATGAAAGTGCAACAGTGCAGTCTTGGTCATGTATGTTGCTGTGCTCAGCCAGTTTTTCTGTGTTCTTTTGTGTGGAACCTCCACAGGAGAGCCAAGCTTCATGTCATATATGAGTTTAGCCTGCCTGCAAGCATGTATGCCTAGCTGACGGGTAACAGCATAATGATGGCAGAGTTGAGTTGTTGCTAATTGCAAGGCATCTCAATTTTAAGATCTTCACATTCTCACAATGCACCTCATCTGAGCTGCTTACACGTTTCATTTATACCTTACAGTGTGGGGTGTGGAGCCAGATGTGACTCATCATGATCAGACATCCTGGCTTGCTACGTGCCGACATATTTTGCAATGACACTATCTATGTACACACTGATCCCGACGGTTTACCGAGCTTTGCTGAATAGTGCAGTTTCGGGAACTGATCATCGGATTCATACCACTAAGAAATCCTGGCTTGCTAGCACGGGTGTGAAGAGAGAGAGCTTTTATAATGCTTGTCTGCCGCTGTCATCTCTGCTGCTTATGCAGCCTTCACGCAAGTCTTTGTAATATGAGTACTTTACGTTTAGAATTTGGTCTTGGTCTAGGATGACATTGACAAGTCGTGGTCAACGCGCTCTCAGGCCTTAGCAATTGGTAATCTGAATGAGGTATTTCAAAGAGACTTTGGCACCAGATTTCACTGACACAGGCGTTACGTTTGCTGCGGTACAGCGCGCAAGCGCAGCGCGTCTGCACGTCTCGTTTGTCGTACCGAACTAGTGCACTGCACTGCGGTGCGGCAAATATGCAAAAGCATTGACCGGAAAAGGCAGCAGTTGCGCTGCAGACGAGGAAGTCTCAGGAAGCTCACTTGAGAGCGGACTGGCGTTGCGCACCAATTCGGCTGTCGTACAGCCTTGGTTGCGGCTTGGGCTCGCAGTCGGTGCAATCTTTCTTCGTGGCTGAACCAAGTAGGGTTTACTGCCAGACGTGAGTCTGGAAGCAAAGGTCATACTGTGTCTGTGCTTGATACGTACGACGCAGCAAAAACAGACCCTTACGTACGAAGAAAGCGAGTCTTGAGTTCTGTGTCAAGCTCGCAATATTGTACTACAGTCTGTACCGTACCTCGAGACGATGTGCTTCAGGCCAAAAAGAGGGATCTTGAGCCCGCGGCTGTCAGGGACGACTTGGTGCCTCAAGCTCTTCCTGCCGTGTTTGCACTGAGAAGTCGTATACCAGCCAGTGAACAATGGCACAGTGGTATGCTTTGGGGCAGCAGTACTTCCAGTCACAGCAGCAGCTGGGCCAGCTGCCAGATATGCCATATGGTGCCTTGCCCCATCCTGCTTACTTGGCATCTGCATACTGCCATGCACCTTACGCGTACGCGGGTGTTCCCATGGCTGTCAATGGCATGCCACAGTTGTGGATGCCAGTCAAACTCAATGCTGCAGCAGCGCCGTACCCTCAGACCTTTGGCCAGATGCAAGCACAGCAAGCCTTAAACCTTGGTCAGCACATCCCCTTTCGAGAAGCACCTCAGCGCCGCGCTCCAAGCAGGCGCACTCCTGATCATGATCCCTTACAGATGGCTTGGCCTGACAGCCCTGCGGACCCTCAACCCAGCGGTCGAGCCCAAGGCACCTCTGCAGCCTGGGATGCACAAGCTCAAAGCAGACACAACAGTTGGCGCACAGCCTCACAGAGCAATCCCAGTCCGCCTCAAACCCCGGCTGCAGGAGACTGCAGCAGACAGTTTGAGCAAATGTCCCTCTCAGATGAAGCAGCATCCTCACACACTCCTGCCTTGCCAGGAAGGTCGGACACCTCAGTCATCACCTCTGCACCAGCAGGCACAGCTGCCGCTTCAGAAGCAGCTGAGTCATCCGATCATGATGCAGCTGATGACCTGGATGGGCAGTATGGCAGCATTCCAGCACAGCAGGCTCAACAGTCTGTCGTGGCTAGGAACTATGAGAATGATGCAGTGATGGGAGAAGCAGCATGGCAGTGGTTGACAGAGGGCCTGCTGAAAGATGTCATCTCCAAGCTGCCGCAGCACTGCCGCAAGCGCTGCCGCCTGACGTGCAAGCGATGGCGCAACACACTGGACCTACACATACAGGTACACCTGCCCAGAACGCCATTTCTGCACAAAAACCCTCAATGATGCGTCGGTCACCCAAGGCACCGAGGGTTCTGTCAGGAGTGCAAGCTGCTGCTGTCTTCCACGTGGCAAGTGCAGCAAGCTCCAGCATGTGTATTGGCCTGGAGGGCTGTCAGCCCGCTCATTCACCACCATCCTTGTCTCCCCATGCTGTGCCTGTCACAGCAGCAATGACATCACACAAAACCTGCCTGAGAGCTGCAGTGATGCCCGTGTTGCAGGAGCTAGCGCCAAGCCATGCTCAGATACATGCTACCCTGGACCTGTTTCCAGGCCTCACCGCTTTGGACCTGTCAGGTCTGCATTTCTGCGCCAGACTCCTTTTGCTGCAAGCTGAATCCATACGCCTTGCCTTCTTTTGAGCACAGTGTTTTGCTGACTTTGCAGCAGCAACTGCATACTGCTAGAGAAGCATACACTACATACTGTGGACAGCTGCTACATTGCCTGCCCTGTGAGCTGCGCAGTCTTGTACGTCTCAGCCATGCATGTGACGTGTTGCTGCTGTGTGAGTGTGGCCATGCCGAGCTGAGCAGTGCAGTATGGGTGACTGCACAGGTTGCCAGAATGTGCGCAACAGGAACCTGGCTATTCTGAGCAAGAGTGGGCTGAATCTGAAGAGGCTGGCGATTGGGCACGCCTTCCCCATCTCCTATGGCAAGCCCCGCATCACTAACCAGGTCTGTGCTCCCTGCTCTGCTTCCTCTTCCTTGCTACCTATGTTTGCTCAGCAATGGCAGAGTACAAGGTGGATCTCCACCTTCCAGCGCAACAGAGGGAACCACAACTGCTCATGCGTTGCCGCCAGTGACTGCTGCTTGTGATGCCCTTGCTGGGCAGCAACATCATGCATAGCATCACAACTGTCTAGCGATGGTACTTGCGAACGCAGATGCCTCGGCCTGCACCATGAAGTGTGCAGTTCATGCCATGTCACAAACAAGCACCGTAGGCATAGGTCATAGGTCATAGGTCTGCCTTCAATCTGCCTTCAGCTGCCAGCCTGTTATCTGCCAGAGCAGCTGTAGACCTCTGACATCTACCACTGCACCAGTTTGCATTTCGCCACTACAGCTCAACATCTCTGTGCATGGTTGGCTCAACCTTTTCATCATGACTGGGTCACCGCTGTGTCACGGTTGAAGCTCATCTGTGTCATGACTGGACCAGCAAGTTGAAGTGCTGCTGTGTTGCCTGCAGGCGCTGCAGAGCATTGCAGAGTTCAGGGGCCTGCGGCAGCTGGTGCTGGCAGACTGCAGCGCAGTGACAACAGGGGGCCTGGAGCAGCTGAGTGGGCTGCAGGGCCTGCACTCCCTGGCTCTGCTGCGCTGCCCCAGGGTGGGCGACAAGGGCATGACTGTGCTGCACTCCCTCACCTGCCTCACCTACCTCGCCCTCACCGGCTGCACCAAGGTCATCACCTCCCTGTCTGTGCAATCTGCCCAGTGCCTGCCTGAACATCACACACTGCCTGCCTGCCAGCATGCTAGCATGCCTGCCTGCTTGACCACTATACACTGCCTGCCTGCAGCATGCCTGCCTGCTTGACCACTACACACTGCCTGCCTGCCTGACTACTACACAATGCTGGCCTGGCCACCATCAATTGTCAGCGCATTAGGGCCTCCCTCATGGTGTCTTTGGCTTTGCACATCACATGCAGCCAAGAGGCTGTCAGGTAATGCTATGAATGGTATCTATTATTTCAAGCAATGCAGTTGCTGGTTGGCTTCAATGCGTCTGCTCGGGATCCAGTGCCAAGCATACTGTTACATTGCAAGCTTGCATGCAATGCCTGGCAGCATCACAGACGTTTTGTAACAAACAGGCAGGTTGCGCAGTCGATCTGTGGATCGGTTGATTCTCAATGAAATGACCAAACACTGCCTGATAGCTCCTGTGGATACTGTTCAGACGAAGCAGAAAGCAAAGGATTCTAGCCTGGCAAGCAGACATGGACATGACAGACTTCCTTTGTAAACACAGAGCTGACTGTATGCAGACTGAGCATATGCAGACTCGTATTCAAACTCACAGCATCGTACGGGCATTACACACTATGCCATGAGGTAGCCATGATTGATACACACATCCTGGCTGTGGGGGAAGCCTGTTGACATGTGCAGTTGCTGATCTGCCCCCAGAACCAGCAATTCAGCAATACTTCAGACCAGAAGCAAGTGGCAACACATCATGGGATGAATGCAGGTGGGGGATGGCAGCATGAGGTGTGTGAGCGCAGTAACCAGCCTGCAGTCCTTAGTGCTGGGTTCCACCAGGGTGCAGGATGCTGGCCTGGCGCTGCTAACAGCCCTGCCTGCCCTCACCAGCCTGTCCCTCTTGGCTGAGGGCATCACGCAAGCTGGCCTCCTGGTAAGGGCCCCACCTGTAAGGCAGTGCAAATGCAAAGCTTGAGCAGCAGCATCATGTTACAGTCAGCGCGGATGTGCCAGTGCAACTCCAGCGCACGTCTTCACATAAAAGCATCAAGGGCTTCAAAGATAGCCTTGTGTGCAGGCGTTGAGCAGTATGAGAGGGCTGCGGGGTCTGGGAGTGAGCCAGTGCAGTGGGGTGACCGGGGAGGCCCTGGGGCAGCTTCTACCCAGCTTGCCTGCCTGCACCCGCCTCACCCTCAACTGCCTCCATCTCACAGACGATCACATGGACATGCTGGTCAAGGTGCTGCCCCACGTTACACCCTCTGGTTTCTGTGTGCAAATTTCCCAGCCTGCAACTCAGCTCTTGGTTCATCGTTTGTCTGGATGTTACATGCTTACTGCATTTGGACAAGATTGTGTATGTGGCATGGTAAAGAGTCAGGCTGCATGCTGCCCTCTCTTCCCAAAGCAAGCTTGTAAAGATGGTTGTGAAGGTGCTGCTTGCCTGAAAACACACTGGGCGTCTGCCCAGCAAAGGTTTGGCAAGTTTTGTATGTTTTATAATACTGGCAAGATTGCCTTTGCTTGCCTGAAAACATACTGGGTGTCTGCAGAGCAAAAATTTGGCAAGTCTTGTATGTGTTACACCACTGATAAGTTTGCTGCTGCTTGGTGTTTATTCACAAGTTCAAATCCTTCAAAGCATCTATGTTGTATGCACAAGACAGATTGTGCCCTGCATGTATGTAATTTCAAGCACACTCAACATGGACCAGCTGCAAAGGTCAAACCAGTGGCTTTCAGCGCTTGCAGCCCTTTCTTGCAGAGGCATTACTTGTATCCACCCTGTCATCCATCTACAGCCAGCTTGTGCTCTTAGGAAGTGACGGTGCTTGACGCGGTATTTGGCATGGCTTCTCAATTTGTTGTCACGACTGGCAGTCTTACATCCAACATGACTTGACTCATGTACGTGCTTGTTTTCCACCATTGGCAGTCTTACATGCAACTTACGCATCACATGAGTGTGCTAGTTCTCACAATTGGCAATCCTACATGCAGCTTGACTCATCTCGTGTCTGTGTGCGTTTACATGACCGGCAGTCTTGCATGCAACTTGACTGCCCCCTTGCAGGTCGTGCCTCAGCTAGGGCACCTGGGAGTGCAAGGGTGCCTGCTTGGGGCATCTGGCCTAACAGCCCTGGCAGCTCTGTCAGGCCTGCAGTGCCTGTCTCTCTCCATCTCCTCTAACACGCCTCACACCTTGACAGCAATCACGTGCCTTTCACACCTCACAGCTCTACAGGTGGGCACAATGCTGAACACACTCAGACAATGCACTCTTTGTCCGCTAAGATGGTGGACATGGGCTCTGACACAATGCCATGTCAAAGCCATTGGTGTATGTTTTGTGCCTGATGCGTAAATTTTTGCTTCTGTGTTTGCTTTGTGTTAAGTGACTGCCTTGCAATCTGTGTCATATCCTTCCTTCTCTAGCTGGCACTGCCACCATGCATTCCAGCTATTCCGCACCAAGCCTCGACGTTCCAGGAGATTCTACTATCACAATGTCAAGGCCTTGTTGCTCACTGACACAGATGCTCACATGTGATTCCGCAAGTAGTGCTGCATGTGGTGTCATGCGGCACTGCTTGCCACACATGATGAGGATCTAATCACTTGATGCACCTGACTGCTTGGGGAGATGTGCATGCATGAGATCATCCACATATGTCGCCTGTCAGTTTGAAGTTCAACCCAGGGTAAAAGACCAGACAGAAAAGTGATTGAGGCATGGTCCTGCATGTATCTAGCTCGACATGAGCTGGAAAGCATAACACTGTTGTTATCAATACTATTATGCTGATGCACAGGTGCAAGGGATTGGCATGGCTCCAGGGTTGATGCATCATCTGGGACAGCTGTCAGCCCTGCAGGGCCTGGATGTGCACGGCTTTGAGGGGGTAGTGTCAGGCTATGGCATGCACAGGGCAGCCCCACCCCCCCTGCTACCCCTCTCCTGCTGCCGCCAGCTCAGGTGGCTGGACATCTCCCACTGGACTGTCAAAGGAGCAGAGGTGTGACTCTCATTGCATGCCCTCCACAAGCCGATGCATGTTGCAGTAATCAGCGGCCAACCACACACTCAGTAGTGTTTCGTTTTCCAACCACACCACACCTCACCAACTACGCGCTCAGTAGTGTTTTGTTATTTTGGCTGTGGCCCTAATGCTGGAACAATGCCTGACTGTAGTGTTCTGTGATGTATACTCTTTACACCATTTCAAGTATATGGTCAGGCATACCGGTTGCCAACTTTGCACCAGACCTTCTGTCTTGAGCCAGCTCAGCGTTGGAGGGTGCTGGGTACAGCATTTGAGTGCCCATGTCAGCATCAAACATCTGTAGCTGCTGGCCCAAACAGACAGTCTCTGCCATACGAAAGGGCTTTGTGCTGCATCATGGCATGTAGTATTAGTGCATGCTCACACAACCCCCTGGGTGGGTGAATGACCTGGAACCTAGTGCAGCTGTGTCAGTGACAATGACAGCGTCACTGCTGAAATTAACCATGCCCCTGAGTGTTTTGAGCGGCAATAAACAAGGTTGCAGTGCAATGACTGGCAGCGTAACTGCTCCTTGGTGTGTGCAGGTGAGCAGAGTGCTGACTCAGGTACCCACATTGCAGCACGTCTGTATCCTAGGCAGTCCTGTGGAAGCTGAACTGAGATCTCTTGAGGCCAAGCATCCCAAAGTCAGCTTCCAGAAGCTTCCCAAGAGCGTCATGTGGGAGACTTACACGGCCACTCAAACGTAAATGAATCTGTGATCCACAAGAAAATGACTCCAATACAGAAATGCATCACAGTGACTTTTTTGGTAGCGAATGTCCCCTTGCTTCTTCGTGTAGGCCTAGTCTCATATCATCATGCAGTGTTGTAGTTGTATCATCACCTGTATTTAGTATTCTCTCAAGTCATTTTATTTTCCGAGAGTAAGCTTGTCTTGTACAAGATACCATTTTGTTTTGGTCACAGTGCCAGGTAGCTGAGGCGCATTTTGTTCTGTCAAGCATGTTTTATTACATTACTGCTGGCTTGCTTGGAGCCATGCTTGAGTTGTATATTGTTGCTGTGGAGTCCAAATGCTACACAGCAAACCAAGACCATGTAAAGGCAGACAATCCCTATGGCCTGCATGTCTGGAACAAGCAATGAATCCAACATCAAATTCGCAGCACCCGTCATTAGGTTTGCTAACAGAAACAAAGGCAGCATATTGCTGCTGCATGCTGACATCAATTCGAGAGGTGCACTAACTCTTGAAAGCAGGCTGCCACAGACAAACAACACAAGCATGGTCCAATTCAATGTCAATGACCAGACAACATAAGGTAAATTGCAAGCTCTTCGTGACACTGGCTGCACCCAGTGCAACACTACGAACAGAGAGCCCCAGAGCACAGCAGCCACCATGAGAAGCCTTCCAAGCCATAGCCAGGCCTGCCTGCACAGTCACAAAACATCAACTAAAACTTGACACGTACTCAACACGAATTCCATGCGTGCTGTTGCTTGCATCGCCACAACACTCATGCGCGCTCTGCCTGCTGCTCACATCCTGCTGCTTGTCCCCTGGTGAGAGCAAAGAAATGCTGATAGGCGATTCAATGTAGAGAGGCTTGTGGTGATCCTGAGTCAGATGCAAGCTTCCGTTGGCCTTTCAGCATTTCCCTGGGGCTACCACAGCTCAGCCCATGCAGATGAGCAGCAAGGAACCCACTATGAAGGATAGCATTGCACAGAGTTGCGGCATGCAGGAGGCAGCACAAGTGAGCTGGCACCATCTCACCTGCCGGACACTCTGGTCGCATGTGTGGCTGGGTTCTGAGCCTGCAGCTGTGGGTGCAGATGTCTGCTGAGACCAGTGCTAAGCAAAGAGAGCGCCCAATAGCCCGGCACTGAAAGGAGGCCCTCTTTGTTGAGGTGCCACAGCTGGGGTCCTCGCTCATCAGCATGGACAATGTCTATCAGACCCCAGGATAGGGCAAGCTGGTGAATCGCACTTATGAGACACCCTGCATGTACCAGCATCCATGATAGCTAGCACACTTCAGGACAAGAATGATGCGTGGATCACGATTACAACAGTGTGCTATGTCAATGTAGCTTGCAGAGCTCCTGAAGCTACACAAGCTTCAGCAAGAGGACGTCATGCAGACTCTCACATCTCAGCTGTATGTGACCAATATGGTACACATGCGGGGTTGCAAAGCTGCTCAGGCCACTTTTCAACCTGAAGAGACAAAAGACAGGAACAGCAAGCATTGTTACAGCGCACAGGTGGCATGCAGGACTGAAAAGGATGAAGCTGGATGGGAAACAGTGTGTGCAAGATGAGCAGAGCATTTGCTTCTGTGAAGCTGTCTACCTGCTGCAAATGAGTATGGCTTTGGGATGGGTGCAATGGTTGTGAGAGTGGACACAGCAGCCACTGTCAAGAAGAAGTTCCAGTGAACTCCATACTCACTAGCATGCTCCTGGTAGTCCAGTGACTTCACACTGAGCAAACGAGCCAACCCTGCAGCACTGGCAGTCTCAGTGTTGCTTGGCGGAGTTGCTGCAAATACAACACACTTAAAGTGTCATCAGTCTTGGGCATTTGCACACAACAGGGATGCATTTGCATGTGAGAAGATTGTCAGGTTGCTGTAGATGCATATTGCAGTAGAACGTGCCTTCTATGTTTTTGAATTCATGCAGATGGCCATTGTGATTACGCCATCTCACAACAGACATCAGGCTACAAACGCACCTAGCACCATCAGCAAGAAAGTATTTTGCATGCTTCGGAAATTTGTCTGTAGGGAGCTTTGTTGATCACCAGGTCTTGAAGCAATGCTGCTGCTGAAAACAAAAGAGCCAACTCCTAAGTCCATCAGTCCTGGAGCAGGAGTAAGCAATGCAGCTGTGACACTGGAAGCCTTATTACTGGAGGAAGATGTGTATGTGTGAGCTGAGAGTAACAATCAGCGTTTTGCACGGTCTCACCATGTCCAAACTTTTCTGCCTTGCAGTAGCGTCTGGGAAAGGCCTGGAAGTCCACAGCCAATATGCATATGGCTGTGCACACTAGAGTGCATCCACGAATGGACGTGATGTAGCTGCATTGGCCAATCGCTAAAATGTGACAAGCAAGACCTGATATGCCAATGATATCTGCAAGTGGACTAACCTTTTCCGGTGCTGCTCAGCAAGTCGCTGCAAAGACTTTGTCAAGCCTGACAAGTGCTCCAGGCGAATCGTCCAGCAAAGTAGTAGCATGGTAATGACACATAACATAAAGGTGAGTGGCCAGAGAGCCGATTCCCACATGACCGCAAGGATAGTTGGAAAGACCACCCAAGTGATCTGGCCGAAGGCTTGAAGCCATGAACAACTGACGGCCAGATGTGTGCAATGCTGCTGTCTCGCGCAAAACCATTGCAGCGTGAATGCCAGTACAGGAACAAGCGCAATCAAGGCACATAGCTCTGTCAAGTCGGTTCCGGAATGGTGGCTGACGAAATTCTCCCTTTCAAGCTTTTTTGTCGAGAGACCACCATTGTGCGCTTGGTATGGAGCAAACATTGCTTGCACAGCCGTGGGCGGCAGTGCATGTCAGTTCGGCCGCGCCTCGTCATGGAGAGGTCCCTCCACAATAGGCAGGCTTCGGTCAAACCACCCGTCAAACGGTATTTCACATTTGGGATTCAAAATCCGGGCCAACTGCACAGCATGCTGCAATTGGCAGCCTGCCATGGTGGTGCTGTTACATTCTGTTGAACTATAAACACTCCTCTTGATGGTGTGCAGCCCAGGCAGTAGCATGGAATGAACTGAGTACGGGCTGAGCGCATGTGACCTGATTCTGCGCCAGGCTTTTTATATACACTGCATTCAAAGGAACAGAAACACCTGCTATGCCAACTTTATTGATACTGCGTCAGGAACAATACTGCCGTAATGGCTGATGGTTGAACAAAACACACAATTCTGGACAGTCTGAAGGTTGCAGATGTCCCAGCAACAGAGTTAGCAACCCTATATTTACTTCAATTCCATACACCTCAGCTGCAGCACATGCATATACACCAACTGCTTGTACATACACGCCAGCTGCTAGCTGGAGGGCACACCGATCAACTTTGACCTGCCCATGTTACTGATGTACTGTACAGAAAAACACAAAGCTCAGGTCATGATTGCAACAACCGATCCCTCAACATGGTCACCATGTGCTCAATCTTATGGAAGATTGGCTGATTGCTAGCAGCATGTGGCTGCAGCATCTTGAGCGAGTTTGCCAGGGCCGCATTGACAGCGTGCCCGGTCACAGGCTGCTCTGCGCACCTCTGCATGGTCAGCAGCATGGACACACACCCAGACATCATCTCAGACAGCCAAGCACTCTCAGGCTTAGGTGCAGCAGATTGGCTCGGCGACTCTTGCTTGACAATTGCCATGCTCTGAGTAGCATCAACACTGTGCAGATGATCAGCAGTGCCTGCAGCAGGCTGCTGTGCATCACCAGCAGCAACATTGGCTTCTTGCAGCTGATCAGGAGCCTGCTGTTGTTGCTGCGGTGGGAGCTGCGCGGATGGTCTGTCTGAGGTCTTGATCTCATCTGCTAGTTGACCCTGGTGGCGCTGCACCATGGCTTGAGCAGCAGCCAGAATATTATGCCATTCAGCACCACCAGCCTGCCCCACCATCTTCAAGCTCTGCACACACCACTGGAGAAGTCAGGATCACATATCTGTCTCAGAAGTAGCGTCAGCACAGAAGCCTTACTACTCAGAGTTATGGCAACAAACTCTTCACACAAAATTGGACACATTGTGAGCCAGCACAACAAAAGCTGTTCAACTTGCAGCTTGTGTCCTATGATATGTGGTGTGCGTGTGTGAATGGAGAGAGCTGACTGACTGCAAGGCTTGCATGCGATGTGAGGCTAGTGTGACTGCATGCCATGATCGCTGCTTCTCATGCTGAATCTTCAAGCAATGCAAACCTAGACCAAGAATCCAAGACATTGTCTGATTCTTCACGTTCAAGGCAGATCAGTCCACTGCCTCATGCATGCAAGTAACAGAAGGAAGAGTGAGCACAAAAGAGTGCATATATAAGCAGACATCTCCTGGGCAGCCTGGTATAGTACTTGGCTTCTCATTAGATTGACGCCAAAGGGGGTAGTCTGCTCTTCTCTTCTCTTTTCTTTTCTCAGCAGACAACTGCATGCGGACAACAGAATGCAGAAGAGGGGAGGGGGTGGACCTGAGAGGCATACAGGCCCTTCTGGCCTGGGGGGGCAGTCCCAGCCAGGTTGATGGCAGCCTGCACTGCTCCAGCATGTGGGTGATTGTGCGCCTGCAGCTGCTGCAACAACGTCTCCAGCACCTCATTCACCTGCATTGCCGTATTACTGATGAGCTAGAACATCTCCACAATGCAGAAACGCGTTTTTAATGTCCCCAGACGTTTCTGAGTTTAGATTTGTAGTGTGGGAATTAGAGTAGGCGTTTCGGGATTGAGAAGAGCTGATGAGTTCCCATGAACCTGAGCCTGTTGCAACACATGGTGCCACACAGTCACCAATACAACAGCAGTAACAAAGCAGTCTGGTAATCGGTGATTATTACGGAAATGCAAGGCATCATGCCTGTGCCTAGCAAAGCCACATCGACAGCAGTGACAGCTTGCACATGCTTGACATCTGATGCCTGGGTCAAAACGCTATGGCAGGGCATCAGCAAAAGCTGTGGCAGGGCGCAGCTTGCATGGGTTCTGTGCTTGAGCAGAAGAATCTACAGCAGTATGTGCCATCTTGGTGCAAGGCAAAAAAGCAGTCTAAACGCACAAGTGTTGCACAAAGTTTACAAACGCAAGTGCAAACCTCCGTTGGCGTGAATGGCATTGCCAACCCACCATTGGAAGTAGCACACAGACACAGATGAGAGCATGTAGGCAGCACAGACAGGCAAGCACCTGCTTGAGCTGCATGACCACGTCAGCATAGGCTTGGCGGAAGGTGTCAGAAGGTTGTGTCTTGCGGGCATCAGGCCCAGCCTTCTCAGCCTCATCATTCATGCTGCGTAGCTGACTCAACAGCCGCTCCTTCCTGTCCAAAGCACCTGCCACCTGCACACACCCAGTATCGCCTGTTCAGCATAATGATAATGATAATGAGAATGATGATTAGAATGAGAATAAGAAATATGATGATAATGATAATGATAATGATAATGATAATGATAAAGATAATGATAATGATAATGACAATGATAGTGATAATGTTAGAATCGCTTTGCAGCCCTTGATGAGCTGGGTATGTGCGTGACAAGTCTTGTTGCTGTTCAGCATGAAACCAGCACACACACTCATATAGTGTAAAAGCACCCGTGGTGCACTGATGACTCCTGCTGCTGTACAATGCAATCATGAATCTAGAGCAGCAGCTTGACCAGGGTCGAGCTAAACTTGCGATGGCATCCTGAGATGATTTGAGCGAAGCACTTTCAACACAGCGTGTGTGCTGCATGATGCAGGTTGAGGACAAGGCGACAGCTTCCTGGTGCATCGTGTTCTACAGCTGGTGTTGAAACATAGCTGTGTTGTTGCAGCAGATACATTGGGCATGCCCAACTGAGTGACGTTCAGCGCCAGTCAAGATGTTGGTTTGAGCATGCTGGCAGTGTGATGGCACCTCTGACAAGGTGTGCATGTCACTTTCTTGAGACTGTGCCTGCGCTGCAGCAGCTGCTGCTCTGGCTTCTTGCTGCGCCCGCCCTGCAGCAGGGCCCCGGGCCGGGGGGCCGTCCCTGAGGCTGCCCCTGTGGTGCTGCACTGCCTGCCCCTCCACCATGGCATGCCCATTCATCAGGATGTGGGAATGGGACTCAATGAAGGAAGCTGGCAGATTCTCTGTGGGGTTGATGGGCATCACATCCACATCACGCACTCTCTCTACACCCATCTCCCGTCTATCAAACTGCACCCTACACGATCAGAATACTTGTCACTTGCCAAAACTGAGAGGTGGTTGTGCAATGCAGACTTTGGGACGCTGATGCAGCATTCCCAAATTTTGTCTGCAGGCGCAGTGTTCCTAGGCTCAGCTGTCGGTGATTGTAGGCTACACTGCAGCAAGTGTAGCTGTATTACATAGCTTCATGGGTGTTCTGATTCATTGAGCATCATCCAGGTGGTGCCAGTGAGTCTGGCAAACCACTCAGCATGGCAGCCACAGAGCGCTAGCACTGCACAACCTGAAATGTTGTCATGATGACCACCACTTTTTGTGACATCTCCAGAACGCTGCTAGGCAGCATGCAGATTGACACCATTCTGGCCGTCAGTGCAAGGCGCACGAGTGCTTGCTTGCTACTATAACGACTGTGGATATGACCAAGCACTCGACTTGCAGCCAGGTTGGACTTGTGCAGCAGCAACACAGGGGCAGGCTGTGCACACAGCTTACCTGTAGTACTTGGGTGCTGTAGTAAGGACATCCCCATCGTGGATTTGGCGGGTGACAGGGTGGCGGGCTGTGACTCGCTGGCCTACTTGCAGCTGACGCGGCAGGTCATCAGGAATCTGGGCGCCATAGCCCACCTCCTCATACTTAGCCCTCACCTGCTCCCTCCATGCCTCCAATTCAGCCCTCTCCTGCAAGAAATTGTGCCACGCTGCTCAGATGTGCGGTTCATGATGGGTACAAGTGCACAACATACCATTGGCACTTGCACATGGAAGATGTGCAGAGATTGATGCCATGTTGGACCGTTGTTGCTGAGTAGGCAAAAGGAATGTGAAGCTCAAGCCCATACGAGAGTGCATCTGCTGCAAAGAGTCTGCCTAGCTATGCAAGAGCGGCAAGCCCATCCAAGCCTTAATGCTATCCCCTGGCTAGTACTTCAGAAGCCCTCTACGAAATGGGTAATTTGAAGAGGGGTTCGTTTTGAGCATGGGCATGTGACTTGGATGAGCACATTGCAGCGCAAGAGCGTATTGTGAACCAAATACATGTGGTGGTTTCCTTAGGGAATGCTTTGCATGTAGGAAATTTTGTTTGTATGAATTCACTGAACTGAACTTCTTGTCTGTTGGGTCCCAGTTGGCCCCCAGGACATTAAATACATATTGATGGATTGATTGATTGTATACCTGACGCAGAAAGGCCAGAGACAGCCTGCGGGGCCGGCCCAGTGATCTGCGTATACATGTCCACTCAGTGCGGCTAAGCCTGGCCAGCTGGCCCTTCTTCAAACCAAAGTGGTTACACAGCTGCTGCACTCCATTGTTAGCCAGCCAGGGGCGGTCCAGTGCACTGCAGAAGAACTCTGCACGAGCCCAGCGGCGGGTGCGTGGGTCCAAAGCATGTCTCAGACGCAGCTCATTGTGACCCTGGACCTCATCCCCACCCTCTCCTTCCATACCTGCAGCAGCATCATTGATACTGAGTTTAGCTGGTGTGAATTTTATGCATCGCAGAGACGCTACCGGTCCTGATTGTGCTGGGGAGGGGTGGGATA